>Ga0070732_10000176_pt1 | contig 51899 bp, 50 predicted proteins | sample Coa_R1_5_FD_66449 | JGI IMG/M metagenome (GOLD analysis project Ga0070732, IMG submission 66449) | Surface soil microbial communities from Centralia Pennsylvania, which are recovering from an underground coalmine fire - Coalmine... | ecosystem: Environmental > Terrestrial > Soil > Unclassified ... | reverse complement strand
CTTTGATCTGGAGACGCGCGTCCTTGAACCGCTCGACAATCCGTTTGGGCCGAAAGTGTTACCCATGTCTTAGGTACAAAGTGTTACCTATGTCTCCGGGCTGGACCCAGAAAAATCTGGTGGGCCCTGAGGGACTCGAACCCCCGACGCCCGGGTTAAAAGCCCGGCGCTCTACCCGCTGAGCTAAGGGCCCGCCGGGGCCAGTGTACCACACGTATCATGGACGGACTCCCGCGTTCGTTCAGTCGATTCGGTTCCTCGCGACCGAGGGCCCGCCCATCTCCATGACACTGGGATGCACAACGAAGATTGAATTTTTTGGTTCACAATTTTCGAAGACGCGAATTTACATAGTCGAACACAACTATCGCCGTTGCATCAGTACGCAGCCGGGACAAATCGCCTAAGCATTTTCCTACTCGTTGGAGCGCGGACAATCTGCATCTGCACAATTCGCGTATATGCGCGCGTGAAATTGGGGATAACGGACTGACGCACACTTCCAGTTCCAGGAGGTGAATGCAAATGCCGGTCTGGCTGGTTTGGTTCTTGGCAGGGGTAACGGTGACGACGATCGCCGCGTCGAACCCGAATCCGACTCCTCCGGAGAACCCGCACGCTGGCGTTGAACAGACGGTATCCGAGCACGCGCAGTAGAGATCGCGACAACCGAATAAGCGGGGCCGGCCTCGGCAAGTCGACGGGGCCGGCCCCGTATGCAAAACCGTCCCGCACGGAACCCACTTATGAGCGGTGCTTGCTCCGTCGTGTTGCCTGGATGTGGGTGTCCTACCCTCCCGGACGGCCCGCCACGGGTTTGCTGAAAATCAGCAGCGCGTTGGACACCGGACGCTCATGACCATCCGATGGTGAGTTGACCACGACTGGGGCGCGGTGTCCCGGCAGGCGTACGGCCATCGTTACTGATCCCCCGCTGTCGAATTCCATCGCCTGATACGCGCCGAGCCAGCGCATATATGCCGCGAGCTGCGGCTGGGTCAAGCCGATACTCACCCGCGGCTGGCGGCCGTCGACCGCCACCAGCAACATCGTCCGGCCGTCGGCCGAGATGCCGACGGCGCATACCGGATCACGATGGTACTTCTCGCCGGGTACGGGATTGAACGGGTCATCTACGATCCGGCCGTTCTGCACGAGGAGCGGTCCGCCGCCCACCACGGTCGCGCCATTTCTCCAGGTGGGGTCCGTGTTCAGGTTGACGTCGATCGCGGCACCGGCCGCGACGTTGCGGAGCAGCCATTCCGCCGCGGTACCCCGGCCGACGAGAAGGATTTCGTTTCGCGGAAAGGGCGCATAGTACGCTTGTTGCGTCCACACCCGCCGGACCGTGTATCGCGACGGTGTGTTCGCGGGCGCAAGTTCGACGACCGTTTGACGCACTCCGGGACCGGGTTCAGGCGCACCGTATCCCCGCACATTGGACAGCACGGTCAGACCGTCGGGGAAGATCCCGGTATTGAAGCCCGCGATCCAGTACGATTGCCGCGTGGCGGCCAAGACGACCGAACCATCCCACCGGTAGCGCACAATTCGTACGCTGCGGTCTTTACCGATGGCAAGCGCCACCCGGCCGGACGGGCTGCGCAGGAGTTCACCATCTTTGACCATGATGTTGAGCGGCATGCCGGAGTCGTGGATGTCGAAATAATCGGCGTTCATGCCGCCCACGGCGCGGTAGCGTCGCGCCATGGAAGAGACGGGTTCGTTGTCGCCGACCAATTGATCGTAGGACAACGATGTGCTGAGGTGCACCGTTGGATTACCGAGGTCGACGCGAAGGTGGTGAATGCTAAGCGGCCCGGCCGACGTACGGAGCGCATACCGGCTGTAGAGAATGCCGGGCGCCACCTGCACCGAGTAGCCCGTCGAGGATCGTACGACCGGCCAGAATGGCGGCGAACTCGCGAGGCCCGGCCGTGCCAGTGACAGCAGCAAGATTCCGGCGATCGACCAACTAAGCCGGCGGATGCGGCGACGCAGTGCGGCTCCCCCCCAACGAGTGCGACCGTTGTGTCGAACGTCGCTACGAGTGTCCCTTCCTTTTCAAGCGAAAAACCGGGTTCCCTGGTTCCCAGCCGCCCGCGTCAACGTCTGACGGCCTTCACCCGCGTGTATAAATGCCCAAAGCACGACAGGGGAGACCTCTATGAAGATACCCTCGCTGGGTTGGCCGGCTCTGTGCGGCTTGCTTCTCGCGGCAGCCCCGGTCTGGGCGCAGCCGCAGATGAATCCGGATCAGCCGCCGCCGGACCAGCAGGTACAGCCGACCCCGCCACCGGGCACCGCCGTCGTCTATCTGGTGAACTTCAGCCTGGGCCGCTCGCTGTTCATCATCGCGCCCCACGGCCCCCGCCTCTTCTTCGGCGCCCGGCCCAAGGACGAAACCATCGCGTGCGATGTCGCCTCATCAACGAGATTCGGCCAGCGTACGATTTTCCCGGGATCGTGGTGCCGGGTCTACGTCAATACCACGCATCACCTCTGGCTGTGGGCGGAGACCTATTATCCGAACACGCGGTGCTCGGAGTTTGGGTGCTGGAAGGGCACGACAGTCTACTACACCAACCGGGTGCAGCTGACGGGGCTCGCGGAAGGCGGCCTCTACGAGTACGACGCATGTGGGGCCGTCGGCGTAAACGGAGCCACCTGCGGGTGGCGCGAAATCACAGAACAGGACAAGGTCTACTAAGAACGATTTAGCCGGCGACGACCGCAATCACGTCTATCTCAACACGGCTGCTGACCGGAATGAGACCCGTCACCACAGTGGTGGTCGCAACCGGTTTGAAGTAGCGCTCCAGAATCTTGTGGACGGCGTCAAAATCCCCTGGATGGGTCAAGTATACGTTTCTCTTCACGACATGCTCGAACGACGTCCCCGCAACTTCTAGGATGGCTTTGATGTTCTCGAGTACCTGCACCGTCTGGGCCTCTATCGTGCCCATCTCGCCGATGGCCGCGCGATTTGTCAATCCATCTTGTCCCCGCGCGACGGCGACCTGGCCCGTCACGAAGACGAATCCCCCGGCCTTCGTTCCGTGCGCCGTTGTACTGGAGTAGCCGCGTCCAACCGTCGGTGCGCTCAGGATTTCAACGCGCGTCGCCATGTCAGATTTTGGGCGTCTTGGCCGCGTCCACTATCTCGTTGGTCATCACTTCCCCCGGTGGGATCTCGCGCGGAATTTGCTTGAGGCCGTAGTAAGTGTCGCTGATCGCCTTCCACACCTTCGGATCCATGTACCCCAGCCCGTGCTGCTTCGTCATCTCCGACGACATGTACGGGATCTCGTTCTTCCACGTCTGCAATTCGAGCGGGCGGCTGAGCGCGGGGGCGGCCTTGATCACCCAGTCGACCGCCTCGTCCGGATGCTCCGCGGCGTACGCCCAGCCGCGGCCGCTCGCCGACAGGAACCTCACGAGGAGGTCTTTGCGCTCGCTCAGTACGCGGTCGGTCGTGAAGTACGTGTACGCGTACAAATGAATGCCGAGATCCCAGAGTTTGAAGTAGCCGTAACTGCCGGCCTGCCGCACCGCTTCGACCTGCGGCGCGTCGATGATCCAGCCGGTGATCACGTCGACCTGCCCCGTGACGAGCGGGCGGGTGTCGCCACCCACAAACTGCACCTTGACCTTGTCCACCGGCACGTGGTATTTGGCGAGCACCGCCTCGAGCAGCGGCCGAGCGGTTGCCTGGATGCCGATGGTCTTGCCTTCGAAGTCTTTGGGCGTGCGGATGCCCGACTTCGTGAAAAACATGAACGCAAACGGGTGCCGCTGGAGCACCGCGCCGAACGCCTTGACGGGCAGCCCGCGGCTGCGGGCGTTCACGAGAACGGCGACCGAGGACACGTTGCCGAACGGGACGCCGCCGCCCGCGACGATTTGGACGGGGTCGATGTTAGGCCCGCCCGGCTGGATCTTGAGATCGATGCCGGCGTCCTTGAAATAACCCTTCCCGATCGCCACGAAGTCGCCGGCCATCTGCGCATTGACGAGCCAGCCGAGCTGCTCCGAGACGCCGGTGACGGCCTGCGCCTGGGCCGCCGGCACGAGGCCCAGCACCGCGCCGCCCGCCGCGCCGAGGCCCAGCACCGCGCCGCCGGCGAGCAGGCCGCGCCGGCTGAGCGGTCCGCGGAAGAGCGTGATCGCATCTCGCTTCATGCGCTCCCTCCTGTACAACCGTTCCTCACACTTTGGGCGTCTTGGCCATCGCGACCAGTTCGTTCGTCATGATCTCGTCCGGTTTGACGGGGCGCGGCATCTGCTCGAGCGCGACGTACGTGTCGCTGAGTTCCGCCCACACCTTCGGGTCCATGTAGCCCCACCCGTACTGCTTGGTGGCGATGGACGTGAAGTACTCTCCCATGTTGCGCAGCGTGGTGATTTCCAGCGCCCGGTTGAGGCCCGTCGCGCTGCGAAGGACGATGTCGATCGCCTCCTCCGGATGGTCGCGCGCGTCCATCCAGCCCTTGGCACTCGCCGACAGGAAGCGCGCGAGCACGTCCCGGCGCTGCGTGTACGCCTGGTCGGTCGTGAAGTACGTATACGCGTACTGCCGGATGCCGAGGTCCCACAGCCGGAAGTACCCGATCTGGCCGCCGAGTCCCAGGTTGGTAAACAGCGGCAGCCGGTCGATCACCCATCCCGTGATCACGTCCACCTGGTGGGTGGCGAGCGGGGCGATATCGCCGCCCACGAAGATGACTTTGACGCGGTCCTTGGAGACCTGGTGCTTCCGCAGCACCGCATCGAGCAGCGGCCGCGCGGTCGGTTGGATGCCGATGGTCTTGCCGTCGAAGTCTTTGGGTGTGCGGATCCCGGACGACTTCAGGAAGAAAAACGCGAAGGGATGCTTCTGCAGCACGGTGCCAAACGCTTTGATCGGCAGGCCCCGGCTGCGGGCGTTCAGCAGCACGCCGATGGAGGCCACGTCCCCGAACGTCGTCCCGCCGCCCGCCACTACCTGAATGGGATCGAGAGCCGGGCCGCCCGGCTGCATCTTGAGGTCGATTCCGGCGTCGCGATAGTAGCCCTTCGCGATGGCGACGAGTTCGCCGGCCGCCTGGGAGTTCAGAAACCAGGCGAACTGCATCGAGATCGCGACGGCCGCCTGGGCCTCGGCCCGCCGTACGGAACTTCCTAGAGCGGCGCCGGCCCCGGCCGCGAGCGCGCTCAGCGCGCCGTGGCACAAGAGATCCCGGCGGCTCATCACAGAACTCACTAGCGTCACCCGATCTCGTGCCATCTGACGACTCACCCCCGTAGATTTCGCCCCCGCAGCGTCACACGGCCTCGTCCGCGTGCAGCCGCCGGATTTCATCGTCGCCGTATCTAAGCTCGCGGAGGATCTCGTCGGTGTGCTCACCCGCCTCAGGCGCGCCCCGGCGCACCACTGCCGCCGTTTCGCTTAGTTTCACCGGATTGCCGACCGTCCGGACACGGCCGCGCCGGCGGTCCGGAACGTCGATGACCATCTCGTTGACCGCGACCTGGGAGTCGGCGAGCGCCTCCGCAAGCGTGCGGATCGGGGCGCACAGGATGTCCTCGCGCTCCAGGGCCGCGAGCGCTTCGTCCTGTGTCAGTTCGGCGACCCGCCGGCGGAAGATCGCCTGCAGGTCCGCGCGGTGGGCCATCTGCGCCGCCTCGGTGGCGAAACGCGGGTCCTCATGGAGTGGCTCGAGCTTGAGCGCCCGGCAGATGTCCCGCAGCGGCTCCTGCTTGAACGCACCGAGAAAGAGAATCCATTTTCCGTCATGCGTCTGGAAGAAGCCGTTGAGCGGCATGCGGCTCCAGTTGATCTCCTGGCCGGCGTTCAGCATGCACGCCGCTTCCTGCTGCTGCATGTACAGCATGCTGTCGAAGAGGGACGACGTCACGAGCTGTCCGCGGCCCGTCGTGGTCCGGGCCACGAGGGCGAGCAGAATGCCCTGCACCAGCAGCATCCCGGCCGCGAAGTCGCAGACCGCCACGGTAAACGGTTCCGGCGGGGTCCCGGGGTCCGCGCGCCGCATCAAGGACCCGGCCATCGCCTGTGCGAGCCAGTCCTGTCCGCCCTTCAGCCGATACGGTCCCGACGGGCCGAACCCCGTGCCCATCGCGTAAATGAGGCGCGGGTTGATCTCGCGCACCGGCTCGTAGCCGTAGCCGAGCTTTTCCATGGCGCCCGGACGGAAGTTGTGGACCAGCACATCGGCGCCGCGCAGCAGCCGCTCCATGATCTCCCGCCCGCCGGGTTTGCGCAGGTCGAGCGTCATGGCGCGCTTGTTCCGGTTTCCCGCGATGTACAGGAAGCTCGTGCCGTCCGGCTGCGGCAATGTCGCGCGCAGAAAATCCCCCGTGCCGGGACGTTCGATCTTGATGACGTCGGCGCCGAAATCACCGAGCATCTGCGTCCCGATCGGCCCGAGTGTGATCTGGGTAAAGTCGAGCACCCGAACGCCGTCGAGCGGGAGCGGCGCCCGCTCCGGCGCCGTCACTTGCCCCTCCAGCGCGGCGGCCGCTTCTCGCGAAACGCACTCGTGCCTTCTTCCGCGTCCTCCGAGGCGACAGCCTCCATGACGCGGCGAGGGAACCAGCGCGGAGCCGCCCACGACGGCAGATCGCGGCCTTCCATGGCGATCTGCTTGGTGCCCTCGACGGAGAGCGGCGCGCACGCGACGATGTCCGCGGCCCACCGCTCCGCCGCCGCGATGAGGGTGCCGCCGGGCGCGACCTCATTGACGAAGCCCGCCGCGGCGCCGTCGCGCGCGGTCACGCGGCGGCCGGTGAGCAGGAGACCCATCGCGATCTTATAGGGAATCTGCCGCGTGAGCATGGCGATCCCGCCGTCGAGCGCCATGTAGCCGACGCGCGGTTCCGGGAAGCCGAACTCCGCGTGCTCGGCGGCGACGATGAGATCGCAGGCCAGCGCGAGCTCGAACCCCGTGCCGAGGGCCAGGCCGTTCACCGCCGCGATCACGGGCTTGAGGAGATCGCGCCGGAAGGACAGCCCGCCCGCACCCAACGCCGGCCCGTCCCACAGATACGGGACGCCGTTCTTGGCGCCGGGATCCTTGAGATCGGTACCCGCGCAGAACGCCTTGGTCCCGGCGCCGGTGAGAATCGCCACGCGGACGCCCGGGTCGTCCCGGACCTCGTCCCACACCGACGCCAGCGCCGCGTGCGCCGCCCGGCTCAGGGCGTTCAGGACCTGGGGCCGGTCGATCGTTACGCGCGCGAGCGGTCCGTCCTTCGTGACACGGATCCCGGCCTCGCGGCGCGCGGCGTCGTTCATGAGCCCGCGCCGTACCTGGCGGTCGCGGCGATCGGCGAGCCGAGGATCGCGCCTTGGGCCGCGAGGCGTTCCTGCAAGGCGCCAACGTCGACGCGCCGCGGCTCCACGCCGGTCTCGAGCGCGAGAGCCGCCGCCGTCCCCGCCGCCTCGCCCATCACCATGCACGGCGGGATCTCGCGGCTGATCTTCTGCGCTTCCGGCGTGGCCGAGTAGTGCCGCCCCGCGACGAGGAGCCCCTCCACGCCGACGGGCAACAGGCTCCGGTAGGGCATGTAGTAGTCGCGGCCGCGGCCGATCACGTCGGGGAATGTGCGCCGCCCCGCGATGTCCTCCTTGGTCAACACGTACTCGCCCAGCAGCAGGCGCGTCTGCCGCACGCCCGCCTGCGGCGCGGCGTCCAGGATGTAGGACCGCTCAAACCCGGGAAAGTGCTGGCGCAGCCACGCGGCCGCTTTGACGAACCGGCGGCGCGCCTCGATCTCGAGCCGCGTGAGGTCCTCCACCTTCAAGCCGTCGAGACCGTGCAGGTGCGGCGTGTTGCACCAGATGACGCCGTCGCGCGGCGTGTGCAGCCACCACAAGTCCCAGGACGCGCCGAAGATCTGCTTGACCTCGTGGTTGAGCCGCCGCGCGTCCGCGGGATGTTCGCGCTCGAACCGCGTAGCGCGCGCGGTGTCGACGTCGGCGAGGCGGTGGACCAGCGTCATCATATAGGCGCCCTGAATGTGCGGCGCGCCGGCGCCCGCGTACACGTCCCCGTCGCCGGTCGCGTCGATGAAGATGCGCCCCTCCACGGCCTGCCGGCCCTCTTTCGTCTCCACGATCACCGCGCGCATCCGGCCGTCCTCGACCACGGGGCGCGAGAACCAGGAATGGAGCCGCAGCGCCACGCCCGCGTCGAGCGCCATCTCGTGCGAGACTTGCTTCCAGACCTCCGGATCGAAGGAGGCGCCGTAGGTCGTTGGATGCGGCTGCACGCGGGCGTAGAAATCCTCGAAGCCCCACCGCGCCCACTTCCACCAGAGGTCCTCATCCTGACGGAAGCACTCGTCGAGCGGCGGGACGACGCAGCCGCCGGCCGCGACCATGCGCTCGACGATCTCGTGGCCGAGGCCGCCGACCGTGCGCCCGCCCCGGTCGCACATATCGTCGAGGAGCAGCACCATGCCGCCCGACGCGAGCCCGCCGAGATACCCGTAGCGCTCCAGGATCAACGTGTGCGCGCCGCTCCGCGCCGCGGCGACCGCCGCGGCGATGCCGGCGGGGCCGCCGCCGATGACCACGACGTCTGCGCCGGCGACGACCGGAACATCGCGCGCGGGCTCGTGCACGGTCTTCACGGCCGGCCTCCTTCCTTCCAGCGAATGGCGCGGGGGCGCACCGCTATCCCGCCGCTCCGCCGGTCCGGCGCCACGGCACGAAGTACCCCTCGAGGACCGAGATGAGTCCGAACAGCGCGAGCGCTAGTGCCGATGCGACCGCCATCGTCGCGTACAAGAGCGGCGTGCGGTAGTCATAGGTGGCGGCGAGAATGAGATACCCGAGCCCCCTGTTGGATCCGATCCACTCGGCGACGATGGCGCCGAGCAGGCTCGCGGTGCTGGCGATGCGCAGCGCCGAGAACAGGTACGGCAGCGAGGTCGTCCAGCGCAGGTACCGGAACACTTCCCACTTCGTGGCCGACAGCACGTGCATCAGTTCCTGCGCCTGCGGATCGACCGCGTTGAGCCCGTCCACCATGTTGACCAGCGTTGGGAAGAACGTGATCAGCGCGGCGATCGCGATCTTGGGCGCGTAGCCGCTGCCGAGCAGCAGCACGAGGATCGGGCTGATCGCCACGATCGGCAGCGTGCGGACGGTGACGGCGAGCGGATAGACCGTGTGCTGGAACGTCCGGTTGTGGACGAAGCCGATCGCGATCACGACGGCGATGACGTTGCCGACGACGAACCCGCCGATTGTCTCCACGATCGTCGGCCACGCGTTGATCGCCAGGATGACGGGCTGCGCCCGCAGCGCGTCCACGACCTCGAGCGGAGTCGCGGCGATGTAGTGCGGTACTTTGAAGACGACCATGACCGCCTGCCACAGCGCGAGCACGGCCAGGATGCCGAGCGCGGAAAGCGCGACGCGCCGTGCACTGTTGTCGCGGTCCGGCATCTGCCCGGCCGGCACACCGGCGGCCGGTGCCGCAGCGGAAGGGACGGCCCGTTCGGCGGCCTTCATGAGGCGCCGGCCGTCACGGGGCGCCCGCCCTCACGATGCCTCCTCGAGCGCCGCGCGCAGTTCGGCCGAGAAGCGGGTGAACTCGGGCGTGTCCTTCATCCGGGGTTGCCGCGGGTATGGCAGATCGATCTCGACGATGCGCCGGATGCGGGCCGGCCGCGGCGACATCACGACGACGCGCATGGACAGGTACACCGCTTCGGCGATGCTGTGGGTCACGAACACAACCGTACGGCGGACCTGCGTCCAGATCCGCAGCAGTTCCTCGTTGAGCCGGTCCCGCGTGATGGCGTCGAGCGCCCCGAAGGGCTCGTCCATCAGCAGGACCTTGGGGTCGCTCACGAGCGCCCGGGCGATGGCGACGCGCTGCTGCATGCCGCCGGAGAGCTGCGCCGGCCGCGCGTGGTTGAATCCTTCCAGTCCGACGAGGCGCAGGAGCGCGTCCGGCGTGCCGGCCGGGCGGTGGCGCGCGCCCCAGTTGCCGATGCGCAGCGGGAGACCGACGTTCTCCTCGGCGCTGAGCCACGGTAGCAGCACCGGCTGCTGGAACACCATGCCGAGCGCCCGGGTCCGGCGGGCCTCGGCCGGCGAGGCGCCAAGCACGGCGGCGCGGCCCCGCGTGGGCGGCAGGATGTCCGCGATGACGCGCAGCAGGGTCGACTTGCCGCAGCCCGACGGGCCCAGGAGGGAGACGAATTCGCCCTGCCGGACCGTGAGCGTGATGCCGCGAAGTACTTCGAGGACGCCGTCCGGAAGCACGAACGACATGCCGACGTCGCCGAGTTCGATCGCCGGCGCATCCACCATGACCGACATTTGACTGGCGTTCTGCGGTTTGCGAACAGAGTCCTTTCGTATCGGAGGTGCGCGCGACGTGCGTCAGATTCTGCGGGGCGGCACCGTGGTCACGATGAACTCGCGGAGCGAGATCCTCGCCCGCGGCACGGTCGTCATCGACGGCGCGCGCATCATTGAGGTCCGTGAAGAGTGCGCGGCGGGCCCCGCGTCTCCGGCACCGCGCGGGGGCGCGGGCGTGCCGGCGGAGCCGGGTGATGTGGTGATCGACTGCTCGGATCACGTCGTCATGCCGGGTCTGATCAACACACACACGCACGCGGGCTTTGCGCTGTTCCGGGGACTCGCGGAAGACCGGTCCCGCGACGCATGGTTCGCGTCCGCGTACGGCCCGCCGTACATGGACCGCGCCGTACCGGAGGACTACTACTGGGGCACGATGCTCGGCGGTCTCGAGATGCTGCTGAGCGGCACCACCTGCACCGCGGACCGGTTCTCCCACATGGCGGTCATCGCCGAGGCGTTCGACCGGCTCGGGATGCGGGCGGTTGTCTGTCACACTCTCCGGGACATCACCGCGCCGCTGGAGTGGGATCGGGCGACGGCGCTGATCGACCGGTGGGGGGTCGCCGGCGGTTCCCGGATCCGCTGCGGCATCGGGCCGCACGCGCCGGACACGTGTTCCGACGACCTGCTGCGCCGGATCCGCGGGACCGCCCGGGAGACCGGCGCCCACGTCTTTATCCACTGCTCGCAGGCGCGGGCCGAACTCGAGGCGCTGCGGACGCGTGGGCATGCCGGTGGCGTGCACTGCCTCGCGTCGACGGGTCTGCTCGGACCGGATGTCGTCGCGGCTCACTGCATCTACATCGATGAAGACGAGATTCGTCTCTTGGCCGACAGCGGGACCTGGGTCAGCCACTGCCCCGTCAGCGCGGCCCGAATCGAAGGGCACCTCGCGCCGGTTCCGGCCCTACTCCGCGCGGGCGCGCACGTGGCGCTCGGCACCGATTGGGCGGTGACGAACAACGGCATGGACTTGTTCGACGAAATGAAGTGCGCAGGCGTGCTCAACAAGGTTACCGCCGGCGATACGTCCGTCCTGCCCTCGGCGGCATTGCTTCGGATGGCCACGATCGACGCCGCCAGGGCACTGGGACTCGACGGGGAGGTCGGCAGTCTCGAGCCCGGCAAACGGGCCGACATCATCGCGCTCGACATGCGGAGCCCGCATCTTCAACCGTTGCACGATGTCGCCGCGACGCTCGTTTATTCGGCTAAAGGCCTCGACGTGCGCCATGTGTGGGTAGATGGACGGTGGTTGATTCGGGACCGGCGCCCGACCGATCTCAACGTGGATGACGTGTACGCGAACGTAGAGCGTATCTGGCAGCGTTTCCGGAGGAGCGGCGCCTAAAGCGCATGGCCACCACCCGCGCGGACGTGCTGATCATCGGCGGCGGCGTTATCGGCTCGTCGATCGCCTATCATTTGACCCTCCGACACGCGCAGGTCGTTGTGCTCGATCAAGCGCCGCCGGCGACACCGCCGAGCGCGTCATGGGCCAGCGCCGGCGGCGTCAGGCAGCAGCGGCGGGATCCGCGCGAGTGGCCGCTGACCCGAGCGGCGGCCCAGCGCTGGCCACGGCTGTCGGATGAGCTCGGGACGGACATCGAGTTCGGACAGGGCGGCCATCTGCACGTGGTGGAAACCGAACAGGACCGCCGCGCGCTCGAGGACCGCGTTGCGCGCGAGCGGGACGCCGGTCTCGATGTCCGAATCGTGTCCGGGACCGACGCCCGGCGTCTCGCGCCCGGCCTCGTTGAACGCGTCCTCGCGGCGTCCTGGAGTCCGAGCGACGGGCAGGCCAATCCTGTCAAGACGACGCGCGCATTTGCGGCGGCCGCCTCGGCCCGTGGAGCAGCGTATCGCACGGGACCGCCGGCCCGGCTGCTGCGTGACGGGAATCGAGTGCTCGGCGCCGCGGCCGGCGACGAAGTGTGCGAAGCGGACGTGACCGTCGTCGCCGCCGGCGCGTGGACCGCCCGGCTCGCCGCGCCGATCGGCGTGCCGCTCGCCATCGTGCCGCGCGGGCCACAGATGATTCTCACCGACCAGGCGCCGCCTGTGCTTGCGCCGACGATCACGGGAAGCGGCCGGGCGTTGTCGCTCAAGCAGTTGCCGGATGGCGCGTTTTTCATCGGTGGCGGCTGGCCGTCCGACGTCGATGCCGAGCGCATGACGTGCACTGTCCGCGACGAGAGCGTGCGCGGCAGCTGGCGGGTCGCGACCGAGGTGTTCGCGCCGCTGCGGGGCTGCCGGATCCGGCAGGTGTGGTGCGGCCTGGAAGCCGAGAGCGCGGATGGCGTCCCGTTGATCGGACCGGTACCGGGTGTGAGCGGCGTCTATGTTGCGGCCGGGTTCTCGGGGCACGGGTTTCAACTCGCGCCGGCCGTCGGGGCGGCCGTTGCCGCGTCGCTCCACGGCGAACCGCAGGTTGGTCTTGAGGCGCTGTCTCCGGCCCGGGCGATGGGGAATGGTGCCGGTTAGCCTAACATGACCCCGCGGCCCGGCTCGTTGAGCCGGTCGCCGTATTCGTTTTCACCGATGAGGAGATCGCCTTCTTTGAACCGGGTGGCGCGGAAGGGCCTCAGCGGCACAGTGCGCGGCGCTCCCGCGGTCATCCATTCGGCGAGCGCGGCGCCGAGCGCGGGCGCCGTCTTGAAGCCGGAACCGTTGTCGCCGGTACAGATCCAGAGGCCCTCGATCTCGGGATGGCGGTCGATCACCTGCTTGCCGTCGGGAGTGATCGTGATCGCGCCGGCCCAGCCGCCCCGCATCGGGGCCCCGCCGATCCCGGGCATGCGCCGCGCGAGGCGCTCTTTGGCCCGCACGACGTAGTCGCCGTCGACGCCCTCGTCGAGGGCGTCCGGATCGGGCAGCTCCTGCCGGGTTGAAATGCCGACGAGTGTGCTGCCCCATCCCGGACCCTCGGGACGCAGCCAGAGATCGTTGGCGCCGTCGATGCAGATCGGATGGAGCGCCGCGTGTTCCGGCGGCCGCCGGAACAGCGTGACCTGCGTGCGGACCGTCGTCAGATCGCCGGCCGCACCGACCTGCCGCAGCAGCGGCATCGCCCAGGCCCCGCCGGCCACGACGACGGCCGGCGCCGCGATGGAGCCGGCCGAAGTCTCGACAGCTTCGATTCGGCCTTTGGCGACCCGCAGCGCGCGCACGTCGGTTCCGAGACGCACGTCCGCGCCGAGGGCCGCCGCGCGCGACGCGAAGCCGTGCGTCGTCGCGATGGGATCCGCCATCCCCGAGTCGGGCTCGTAGGCGGCGGCCACGATGTCGTCGGTGCGCCACGAGGGCACGATCGCACGGACGTTGTCGGACCCCATCACGGTCGTATTGATCCCGAGACGCCGCAGCATCGCGACGTTGGCCCGGAGTTTCCCCTCATGGGCCGTCGCGACGAACCGCAGCATTCCCGTGTTGACGAACCCGGATGATCCGGGGCCGACGAGGTCACTCCAGTGCTGGAAATACGGCAGGCTTGCCGCGGCGAGCCGGGCTTCGGGCTCGTTCGTGTAGTGCATGCGCACCAGCGCACCGGATTTGCCGGTGGCCCCCGCCGCGAGGAACCGCCGCTCGCACAGCACCACCCGGCCCGCGCGGCGCGAGCACAGATGAAACGCGACGCTCGTGCCGACGACTCCCCCACCGACGACGACAACGTCCGCGGTGTCAGGCATGCTGGTGCGTGCTTCCGCCGCGCGGATGGAAGTCCTGCAACACTCGGGCCTCACCGCGGGCGCGGTGAAGGGCTGACCGGCGCCGGACCGAAATAGCGGGGCCATGGCGGATCCGCGGCGCTGGGCGCTGGTGCTCGGGGCGAGCAGCGGATTTGGCGAGGCCACGAGCCTGGAGCTCGCCCGCGCCGGCTACGACATCATCGGCGTCCATCTCGACCGCAAGGCGACGATGCCGCACGTTGAAGAGGTGATCGGCGGCATCCGCGCCGCCGGACGGGCGGCCGTGTTCTTCAACGTCAACGCCGCGGACGCGAAGCGCCGCGTCGAGGTGCTCGCCCGCGCGAAGGAAGAGGCGGGCGCCGACGGCACGGTCGGCGTCCTGCTGCACTCGCTCGCCTTCGGCAACCTGCGCCCGTACATCGCGGCCTCTTCCGAGGAGTCCATCACGCCGGCACAAATGGACATGACGCTTGGGGTGATGGCGCACAGCCTGGTGTACTGGACGCAGGACTTGGTGTACTCGGGGCTCATCCGGCGCGGGGGGAAGATCTTCGCGATGACGAGCGCCGGCGGGGCACGCGTGCTGCCGAACTACGGCGCCGTCTCGGCGGCCAAAGCGGCCCTCGAATCGCACGTCCGGCAACTCGCGATGGAACTCGCGCCGCGCGGCATCGCCGTCAACGCCGTCCGCGCCGGGGTGACGGACACGCCGGCGCTGCGTAAGATTCCCGGGCACGAGGCGATCGCCGACACCGCGCTGCGGCGGAACCCTTCCGGCCGCCTGACGACGACGGAGGACGTTGCCCGCGCGATCGCCGTGCTGTGCCGCCCGGGCACCGAATGGATCACCGGCAACGTGATCGGCGTGGACGGCGGCGAGGACGTGATCGGGTAGAGCTGCCCGAGGGCCCCCGGGCTCAGCTCAGGGCTCGACGATCTTCCAGTATGAGTCCTTCTTAACGATCTTGCCGTCCCTGAACTGGAAGTGATCGCACCCGCGCGCCTCGACGCGCACGCCGGCCGGCGTCGTCCCGGTGATCGTCCATTCCGATACGCCGCGGCTTCCACAGACCCAGTGCGTGTCGCCGCCGTAATGGACGTCCGGGAGGCCCGCGAACCGGCTCGCGAGGCCGTCGCGGACCTGCTGCTTGCCCACGTACCGCCGTCCCCACGGCTCCGGCCCACGGGGCATTTCGAATACGCAGTCGTCGGCAAAGAACTCCATGATGCGGTCGAGATCGTGGCGGTTAAATGCGTCCAAGACCTGCTTGAGGGTTTCGACGGTGACCGGGGACCGCGTGGACGAGCCGGCGCGCGCAGGCACGGACGTCAGCGCCGGTCGACCGGCACGTAGGTCCGATCGCGGGGACCGACGTACTCGGCGCGCGGCCGGATGATCCTGTTGTCGGCAAGCTGCTCGAGGACGTGCGCCGTCCACCCGCTAATCCGGCTGACGGCGAACACCGGCGTGAACAATTCCAGTGGGATGCCGAGCGCGTAGTAGCAGGTTGCCGAGTAGAAGTCGACGTTGGCGTAGATATGCTTCTCCGACAGCATGAACTGTTCCAGCGCCCGCGACATCTCGAACCACTTCAGGTCGCCCCGCCGGCGGCCCAGCTCTTCGGACATCTTGCGGAGGTGTGTCGCGCGCGGGTCTTCGGTCTTGTAGACGCGGTGGCCGAACCCGGGGATCTTCTGCTTGGCCGCGAGCATCGCGCGCGCAACCGGCACAACGCGAGCGGGCTCCCCTATCTTGAGCAGCAGGCGCATCACGGCCTCATTGGCCCCGCCGTGAAGCGGCCCTTTCAGCGTCCCGATCGCGGAAGTGATCGCCGAATGCACGTCGGCGAGGGTTGCCGCGGTGACACGCGCGGAAAACGTGCTGGCGTTCAGTTCATGATCGGCGTGCAGGATCAGCGCGATATCCACCGTCTTCACGCCAGTGTCGTCGGGCCTGCGCCCCCACAGCATATAGAGGAAGTTGGCCGCGTGGTTGAGCGATGGGTCCGGTTCAACGGGATCTTTAGCCTCGCGGCAGCGGCCGATCGCCGCCACGACCGTGGCGACCTGCGCGGTGAGCCGGATGGACTTTCGGAGGTTGGCCTCCAGGGAGTCGTCGCGCGTCTCCGGATCATGAATCCCAAGCGCCGACACCGCGGTCCGAAGCGCGTCCATCGGCAAGACGTCTTTAGGAAGCTCCCGCAGGAGGCCCAGGACCGGCGCCGGCAACGAGCGCGCCGCTATCAGATCTTTGTTGAGCGCGTCGAGCTGAGCGCGGGTCGGCAGATCACCGTGCCAGAGGAGATAGGCGACCTCCTCGAACCCCGCGTGCGCCGCCAGGTCATGGATATCGTAGCCCTGGTAGATAAGCCGACCTTGAATGCCATCGACGAAGCAGATGCGGCTTTCCGCCGCGACAATCCCTTCGAGCCCCTCGGCGACCTGCGAGGCGGGGCCGCCCCGGGCGGCCGGGGGCGTGCCGGGTGCGGGCTGCATGTTCCCACTATGTCCCGAGAATAGGGTCAGGTCAAGTGTACGCCTGCGCGGGTCTGAATCGAGCGAGGATGAGTGGACGGCCGTCAGGCTGCGGTGATCGCCGCGGCCAGATCGCGCACGAATCTCTCAAGACGAGCGATATCGTGGGGATCGTCTTCGATCATCTGCACCAGTGCGCTGCCCACGATGACGCCGTCGGCTACACGCGCGACCTCGCGCGCCTGCGCCGGACGGCTGATGCCGAACCCTACACAGACCGGCTTCTCCGTCTCAGCACGGATCCGCGCGATGAGTGCGGGCAGGCCTTCGGGGAGCGTATCCCGCACACCGGTCACGCCGGTCCGCGAGACGCAGTAGACGAAGCCGGTTGACGCGGCCGCCACCGCACGGATCCGCTCCAGCGTGCTCGTCGGCGCGGCCATGAACACCGTCGCGAGCCCGGCCCGCCGAGCCTCGCTGGTGAGTTCTTCGGCCGTGTCGGGCGGAAGGTCCGCGGCGATGAGGCCGTCCAGTCCGGCCGACACCGCCTCCCGCGCGAACCGCCCGGGCCCGTACCGCAGCACCAAGTTGTAGTAGGTCATGATGAGGAGCGGCACCTGCGTGCGCGTGCGCAGCCGCGCCACCAGATCGAGCGCCGGACGGATCGCCATGCCCTGCGCCATCGCGCGCAGTCCGGCGCGCTGATTGACAGGGCCGTCCGCGATCGGGTCGCTAAACGGCACGCCGAGTTCCACGGCCGAGGCGCCGGACGCCACCAACGTGTCGACGAGTTGCTCCGTCGCCGGCACGTCCGGGTCGCCGGCCATGATGTACGGGATCAGGGCGCAGCGTCGTTCGGCGCGGAGCGCGGCGAACGCGCGCACGAGACGGTTGGCGGCCAAGGGGCCTGGCACGGCGTCGCGCCGCGCGGCGACGGCGTCGGCTGTGACCCCGGAGGCGGATTCGCCGCGGCGGGCCGCGGTCACCGCGACAGTTCCTCGCCCATCGTCTTGGCGACCGTGTCGACGTCCTTGTCTCCGCGTCCGCTGAGGCACACGAGGAGGGTCTTGCCGCGGCCCAGTTGCGGCGCGAGCGTCTTGAGATAGGCGATTGCGTGCGAGGACTCGAGTGCCGGGATAATCCCCTCCAGGCGGCAGAGCATGTGAAAACCGTCGAGCGCCTCGCTGTCCGTGACCGCCACGTAGCGCGCGCGGCCGGTATCCTTGAAGTAGGAGTGCTCCGGGCCCACACCGGGATAGTCGAGCCCGGCGGAGATCGAGTGGGTCGGCAGCACCTGGCCCTGCTGATCCTGGAGCACATAACTCATCGCGCCGTGCAGCACGCCCGGCGCCCCCGCGACGAGCGTCGCGGCGTGGCGTCCCGAAGCAACACCTTCGCCCGCGGCCTCGACACCGATGAGCGCGACACCGGCGTCGTCCTTAAAGGGATGGAATGTGCCCATTGAGTTGCTCCCGCCGCCGACACAGGCCACCACGGCATCCGGGAGTCGCCCCTCGGCCTCCAGGATTTGGAGGCGGGCCTCGCGGCCGATCACGGACTGCAGATCGCGCACCAGCATCGGATATGGATGGGGACCGACGACGGAGCCGATCACGTAGTAGGTCGTCTCGACATTGGTGACCCAGTCGCGGAGCGCCTCGTTGATCGCGTCCTTCAGTGTGCGGCTGCCGTTGTCGACCGGGACGACGCGCGCGCCCAGGAGCCGCATCCGAAAGACGTTGAGCGCCTGGCGGGTCATATCTTCGGTGCCCATGTAGACTTCGCACGGCAGCCCGAGAACGGCCGCGGCCGTGGCGGTCGCGACGCCGTGCTGGCCGGCGCCGGTCTCGGCGATGATGCGGCGCTTGCCCATGCGGTGGGCGAGCAGCACCTGGCCGATCGCGTTGTTGATCTTGTGCGCGCCCGTGTGCAGCAGGTCTTCGCGCTTGAGATAAATGCGGGCGCCGCCGAGCGACTCGGTCAGCCGCCGGCCACAGTACAGCGGCGTCGGACGGCCGCAGAAGGTCCGAAGGTACCGGTCCATCTCGCCGGCAAACGCCGAGTCGTGCTGCGCCGCCACGTAGGCCGCTTCAAGTTCTTCGAGCGCGGGGACGAGTGTCTCCGGGACAAACCGCCCCCCGTAGTCGCCGAACCAGCCGCCGGCGCGCGGGCGGGGAGCCGCCTGCGGCTGCGCGTGGCTGGGCACCGTCATCGCCGCACCTCCCCCGTCAGGACGTTCCATGCCTGCACGCGCGCGATAAACGCACGGATCTTTTCCGGGTCTTTCTCGCCGTCCGTCTCGACGCCGGACGCGACGTCGACCGCGTAGGGCCGCGCCCGCCGGATCGCCTCCTCGACGTTGCCGGCGGTCAATCCGCCGGAGATGATGATCGGCCCGGCCTCGCGCGCGTGTTCGGCGAGACTCCAGTCGAAGCTCTGGCCCGTCCCGCCCGGCGCCGCGGCGCCGGGCACGTGGGTGTCTAATAGGAACCCCGCGACACGGTACCGCGCGAGACCGGCCAGGCTCTCCGGGCCGCGCACCTTGATGCTCTTGATCACCGGCCGATCGAGCGCGGCGCAGACCTGCGGTGACTCGGCCCCGTGGAGTTGCAGCGCGTCGAGGCCGACGAGATCCGCGATCGCGCGGATCGTCTCGGGCTCCTCGTCGACGAACACGCCCACTTTGCAGACGAAGGGCGGCAACGCATGCGCGATCTGCCGCGCCACTTCGGGCGTCACATACCGCCGGCCCGGCCGCCAGAAATTGAGGCCGATGGCATCCGCGCCCGCGTCAGCCGCGGCCATCGCGTCGGCCAGGCGCCGGATGCCGCAGATTTTGACGCGGACGGCTCTGCTCATGTGCGGGCCGCGGCCGCTCCCTCACGCGCTTCGCGGAAGTAGTCCATGCCCATCCGGTCGAGGCACAGCGTGAGCGTCGCCTGCGCCTCCCGCCGCGCGACGCGGCTGCCCTCGATGACGATCTCGCGCATCCGCTCCGGGCGCGCCGCCCAGGCCGCCCGCCGCTCGCGGATTGGGTCCAGGAACTCGTTGAGGGCGCCCACGAGGCGCTTCTTGACCTCGACGTCGCCCACGGTGCCGTTGCGGTAGCGGCCCTTGAGTTCCTCGACTTCCGCCTTGTCCCGATTGAACGCATCGTGGTACGCGAACACGGGATTGCCTTCCACGTGTCCCGGATCCGTCGGGTGGATGCGCGTCGGATCCGTATACATGCCCATGACCTTCCGGCGCACCGTCTCGGCGTCGTCCGAGAGGTCGATCGTGTTGCCGAGCGACTTGCTCATCTTGGCCTGGCCGTCCGTGCCCACGAGTGTGCCGACCCGTCCGGTGATCGTTTCGGGCTCCGGAAACACGGGGCCGTACAGTTCGTTGAAGCGGCGCGCGATCTCGCGAGTCACCTCGAGGTGACTCGACTGGTCTTTGCCTACGGGCACCACGTCGGCGCGCACCATCAGGATGTCCGCGGCCTGCAGCACCGGATAGGTGAGGAGACCGGCGGTCGCGGTTTCGAGTTTCAGGTCGCGCATGACGTCCTTGAGCGTGGGCACGCGCTGCAGCCGCGGCACGGTCGTGAGCATCGAGAAGATGAGGTGCAGGACCGCGACTTCGGGAACGAGCGACTGCACGTAAATCGTGCTGCGTTCCGGATCGATCCCGATGCTCAGGTAGTCCAGCAGCAACTCCTGGATATGACCGCCGATCTCGCGGGTCCGTTCGGCGCCGGTCGTGAGCACGTGATAGTCCGCGACGATGAAGAAACACTCATACTCTTCCTGAAGCCGCAGGCGGTTCTCGAGCGAGCCGACGTAGTGGCCGAGGTGCAGGCGGCCGGTCGGACGGTCGCCCGTGAGGAGCCGCCCCCTTTTGCCCGGCGCGGCGCGCCGGATCAGCGTCTGTCCCGTCTGTGTCTGTGCCATGCCGCCTCCTTGGTTACGCTCCGCGCTGCGACGCCGGCCGAAAGCCCCGCCGGCTAGTCACCTTGGGGCGCGGCAGCGCCGAAGAGTTCGCGAACGCGCGCGCCCGGGTCGCCCGGCCGCATGAGCGCGGTGCCGATCAGCACGGCGTGCACGCCGAGCCGCTCCATCTCCTCCACGTCCCGGCGCGACTCGATCCCGCTCTCCGACACAACCGTCACATCGGGCGGCACGAGCGGCCGCAGGCGCCGTGTGACGTCGAGCGATGTTTCGAGCGTATCGAGGTTGCGGTTGTTAATGCCGACGAGCCGGCCCCCCGCGGCATCGCGCCCCGCGCCGGCCCCAGGGACGGCCAGCGCTGTCTCCAGTTCGGCCGACGTGTGCGCTTCGATGAGCGTGGCCATCCCGAGCTCTCCGGCGAGCGCCGCTAGGTCCGCGAGCGCGCCGCGGTCCAGAATCGCCGCGATCAGCAGCACGGCGTCCGCCCCGATGGCCCGCGCCTCATACACGTGATACGGGTCGAGGGTGAAGTCCTTGCGGAGCACCGGGAGATCCGCCGCGGCGCGCACCCGCCGGAGATGCTCGTCCGCGCCGTGGAAGAACCGGGCGTCGGTCAGGACAGAGACGGCCGACGCGCCCGCGGCAGCGTAGGCGCGCGCGACCGCCGCCGGGTCGAACTCGGCGCGGATGATGCCGGCCGAAGGCGAGGCGCCCTTCACCTCCGCGATGAGCCGCACGCGGGGGACTCCGGCACCGGCCGCCACCCCGCGTGCACGTCCCCCGGACGCGCCCGGCCCACGCAGCGCGGCGTGGAACGGCCGCGCAGGCGGGGCGTCGGCGGCCCGCCTGCGCACGTCCGCGAGCGGCATCTGCCGCCGGCGGGTGGCCAGTTCCTCTCGCTTGTGCTCGACGATCTGATCGAGGATCCCCATGCCCGCTGCTACACCGTCTCCGACGGCGCCCTCATGCTACGCGAACTTCGTCCGAAGCCGCAGCGCCTCGAGCCGCTCGTACGCGCGGCCGGTATCGATACTCTGCGCCGCGCGCGCAATACCGTCGTCAATGGACTTCGCGATGTCCGCGGCCACGAGCGCCACGCCCGCGTTGAACACCACGATGTCACGGCGCGGCCCGCGTTCTTCGCCTGTCAAGATGGCCACGGCCATCGCCGCGTTCTCCCGGGGCGTGCCGCCGCGAAGGTCTTCCAGCGCGGCGCGTTTGAGTCCGAACTGCTCCGGCGCGATGGTGGAGGTCCGGACGGTGCCGTCCTGGACCTCCGTCACCTGGGTCGGCGCGCACAGCGTGATTTCATCCATGCCGTCGAGGCCGTGCACGACAAACGCGCGGTCGGCGCCCAACTGCGCGAGCACCCGGCCCATCACTTCCGTGTGGGCCGCACTCGGCGCGCCCTGCAGGTACCGGCGGGCGCCCGCCGGGTTGGTGAGGGGCCCGAGGATATTGAACACCGTGCGAATCCCGATCTCGCGCCGCGGCACCAGCGCGTGCTTGAACGCGGGATGGAACCGCGGCGCAAAGAGAAACCCGAAGCCCACTTCCTCGATGCACAGCTGGACCACTTCGGGCGGCGCGTCGAGGTTGACACCCAGCGCTTCCAGCACGTCCGCCGCGCCGCTTTTGCTGCTGGCCGCGCGGTTGCCGTGCTTGGCCACGTGCCCGCCCGCGCCGGCGATGACGAACGCGGACGTGGTGGAGATGTTGAACGTGTTGAGGCGGTCGCCGCCGGTGCCGACGATGTCTACGAGATGATCCGCCCGCGGCGCGATCGTCACGGCGTGCTCGCGGATCGCCCGCGCGAAGCCGGTGATCTCTTCGACAGTCTCGCCGCGGATCGCAAGGCCGGTGATGAACGCGGCGATCTGCGCCGGTGTCGCTTCGCCGTCCATGATGAGGCTCATCGCCGCGTGCGCCTCGGCCTCGGTGAGGGTTTCGCGGGCGGCGACCTTCGCGATCGCGGGACGCAGCGGCATCGCGTCTACCTCGTGCCTGGGGCACGCCCCGCGGCTGCGCGGGCGACGCCGGCGGGAGACGCATGCTCCGCGCCGCGGGCGCGCCCCGCAGGGGCGTCCGGCAGCGTCCCGGCGAGCCCGGGCGGGGTGTGTCCGCGGGCCAGAGCCAGGAAGTTCCTCAAAATGGCGTGGCCGTATTCGGTCAGCACCGACTCGGGGTGGAACTGGACGCCTTCGACGATGGCCGTCCGGTGCCGCACGCCCATGATGACCCCGTCCTCGGTGCGGGCCGACACTTCGAGCGCTGCGGGCAGCTGGCCCGCATCGACGACGAGGGAATGGTAGCGCGTGCCGGTGATCGGAGTCGGCAGGCCCGTAAAAATGGTACGGCCGTCGTGGTGGATGCGGGCGGTCTTGCCGTGCACGGGGGCGCCGCCGCGGACCACCAGTCCTCCGCAGGCCGCGCCGATGCACTGATGCCCCAGGCAGACGCCGAGGATCGGGACGCGTCCCGCCAGCGCTTCGATAAGCGGCGCGCTGATGCCGGCCTCCGCGGGCGTGCACGGGCCCGGCGAGATGACGATCGCTTCCGGCGCCAGCGCGCGCACGTCGTCCACCGTGACGGCGTCGTTGCGGCGGACGTCAGGAACCTCGCCCAGTTCGCCCAGATACTGCACGAGGTTGTAGGTGAACGAGTCGTAGTTGTCGATCACCAGGATCATCGCGATCTCTCCAGGTGTGGGCCCGCGCGCCGTGCCGCGCTCATGCCGGCGGCCGCCTACAACCCGCGCCGCGCCATCTCGAGCGCGCGGATCAGGACTTTGGCTTTGTTGACCGTTTCGTCGTACTCGGCGGCCGGCTCGGAGTCGGCGACGATCCCGCCGCCGGCCTGGACGTATGCCACGCCGTCCCGCAGCGTGACCGTCCGGATCGCGATGCACGTGTCGAGCGCGCCGCCGAAGCCGGCATAGCCCACGGCGCCGGCATAGGGGCCGCGCGTCGTCGGCTCGAGCTCGTCGAGGATTTCCATCGCGCGCACCTTGGGCGCGCCGCTCACGGTGCCGTGCGGAAAGACCGCGCGCAGCACATCGAACGCGTCGAGGCCCTCCCGCAGGCGGCCCTCGACGAGGCTGACGATGTGCATGACGTGGGAGTACCGTTCGACCGTCATGAGTTCGGGCACGCGGACGGTGCCGTAGCGGGCCACCCGCCCGACATCGTTGCGGGTCAGATCGACCAGCATCACGTGCTCGGCGCGCTCCTTCTCGCTCGCCAGCATCTCGGCTTCCAGCCGGCGGTCCTCGTCGTCGTCGAGGCCACGCCGGCGCGTGCCGGCAATCGGGCGCATCTGGATGCGGTCGCCTTCGAGCCGCACCAGCAGTTCCGGGGATGCGCCCACGAGCGTCGCGTCGCTCCCGCCGAGATAGAACATGAACGGCGACGGGTTGATGGCGCGCACGGCGCGGTACACCGCGAACGGATCGAGATCCCCGACGTCCGCGGCAAAGCGCTGGGAGAAGACGATCTGAAACGCATCGCCGGCGTGGATGTACGCCCTGCACCGCTCCACTCCCGCGACGTAGCGTTCCCGCGTCATGTTGGAGCGCAGGCGCAGCGGCGGATACGGGCCGCCCGCCGGCACCTCCGGCATGGGGGCGCGGAGGAGGTCGATCCACTGCTCGATGCGCCGTCGCGCGTCACGGTACGCGCCGTCGGCGCCCCCGTCCTCGATGGCCGCGTTGGCGACGATCCGGATCCGGTGGCGGACGTGGTCGAAGATCACCACCGTATCGGCGAGGGCGAGGCTCAGAATCGGGAGACCGTAATCGTCGGGGGGCTGGTGCGGCAGGCGTTCGATCGTGCGGATGAGATCGTATCCGAAGTAGCCGACCAACCCTCCATAGAACCGGGGCAGCGAAGGATCGGCCGCGGGGCGGTATCGCGCCAGCAGGTCGCGCGCCGCGGCGAGCGGCCCGCCGGCGGTATGCGGCAGGCGGCGGACGGAGGCGCCCTCGTGGAACTCGACCCGTCCGGGAAACGCGCGCAGCACGGCGCGGGGGGCGGCCCCGAGGAAGGAGTAGCGCGCGACCTTCTCGCTGCCTTCGGCGCTCTCGAGGAGAAACGGATACGGCAGATGGCGGATTCGCAGGAACGCGGAGATCGGCGTATCGAGATCCGCCATGATTTCGCAGGACACCGGGACAAGGTTGCCTTCTCGCGCGCGCCGGTCGAACTCGGCGACGCTCGGCGCGAGGCTGAGGGCGACGCTCATGCGTCCCCCCTCGGCGGCAGCTTGAGCCGGGCCCGCCGCGCGTCTTCGAGCAGCGCGTCCAGGTCGCCGCCGTCGGCGAGCGCGCGCTCGAGCCGGTCCAGCCGTCCGCGGAAGGCACGCAGCGCGTCGACGATCTCCTGCCGGTTGAGCCGGCAGATCTGCGCCCACATCTCCACGGGGCTGCCGGCCACGCGCGTCGCGCCGAGGAAGGATGGGCCCGCGGCCGCGGTTTCGTCGGCCGCGGCGCCCATGAGCGCCGCGGCGAGGAGGTACGGCAGGTGGCTCACCCGCGCCACGGCCCGGTCGTGGGTGTCCGGGTCCATGACCGTGGGCCGGGCCCCGACCGCGCGGGCCAGGGCGACGACGCGCTCCGCGGCGTCGGCGTCGGTCCGCGGCGTGCGGGTGACGATGTAGACCGCGCCTTCGAACAACCCCGCGGACGCCGCCAGCACGCCCCGGCCTTCGTTGCCGGCCATGGGGTGCCCGCCCACGAAGGCCCCACCGGGGCGGGACGTCAACGCCGATTCGATGCCCCGGACGATCTCGCCCTTGACGCTCGCCACGTCGGTAAGGATGGCGCCGGCGCGGAGGTACGGCAGCACCTGCTGCGCCATGGGGACCACGAGCTCCGGCGGCGTTGCGAGCACCACGAGGTCCGCGTCCTGAACGCCTTCCACGGGATCGGTCGTGCCGCGGTCGATCGCGCCCCGCGTCCGCGCAATCCCGATGGTCTCGGACACGCGGGCCACACCGACGACCTCGCCCGCGAGACGCCGCGCGCGCATGGCCATCCCCAGGGAGCCGCCGATCAGGCCCACGCCGATAACGGCCGCGCGGGAGAAGGGCGTCACGCCCGGCTACACTCGGCGCCCCACCGCGAGCGCGATCCCGTCGAGTTCCTGCATCAGCAGTGCGAAGGCTTCGAGCGTCAGTAGCTGCGGGCCGTCGCAGAGCGCGTGGTCCGGTTCCGGATGGACCTCCACCAGCAGCCCGTCGGCGCCCGCGGCCACGCCGGCGCGGGCCATCGGGATCACGAGCTTCGACTTGCCGGGCCCGTGGCACGGATCGACGACGACCGGCAGATGGCTCAGGCTCTTCAGCACCGGCACCGCCGTGATGTCGAGCGTGTACCGCGTATAGGTCTCGAACGTCCGGATGCCGCGCTCGCAGAGCACGACGTTCGGGTTGCCTTCGGCCATGATGTACTCCGCGGCGAGCAGCAGTTCTTCGACCGTGGCGCTCGGGCCGCGCTTCAGCAAGACCGGATGGCCGGACCGGCCGGCCTCGCGCAGCAGCGGATAGTTTTGCATGTTGCGGGCGCCGATCTGCACCATGTCGGCGTACTCGAGCACGAGATCCAGCTGATGGCCGTCCATGGCCTCCGTCACGAGCGGCAGGCCGGTCTCGGCGCGGGACTCGGCGAGGATCTTGAGACCATCCTCTTCGAGCCCCTGGAACGAGTACGGTGACGTGCGCGGCTTGAAGGCGCCGCCCCGGAGGATCTGCGCGCCGGCCGCCTTGACCGCGCGCGCCGTCTGCAGCGTCTGTTCACGGGTCTCGACCGTGCAGGGACCGGCCATCACGACGACGCGGCCGCCGCCGATCGCCACGTCCCGCACCCAGACGATCGAGTCCTTACCCCCGTGGAATTCGCGGTTGACCAGCTTATACGGCTGCAGGATACGCACAACACCCTCAACGCCCGGCATCGCTTCGAGGCTCTGGCGCAGCAATTCTTTGGTGTGGCTGTCGCCGACCACGCCGATGATGGTGCGCTCGACGCCTTCCATGATCTGGGTGCGGAGGCCGGCCGACTCGATATGCCGCGCCACCGCCTGGCGTTCCACCGGGGTGTGTCCCGGCGCCATGACAACGATCATCGCGCCCCGCCTCCCTGCCGCCAAATATACAAGCCCCCCGTCCACCTCGGGACGGGAGGCTCAAGAGCCCCCGCGGTACCACCCCACTTCCCCGGCGCGTCGGCCGGGGCGCTCGACGGGACGGAGCGGCCCGCTCCGCGGACGTAGCTCGATCCCGGCCTCCGATCACGGCGGAGGGCCCGGCGGCGCCTACTCGGCGGGCGGCTCACCGTGTGAGCCTGTAGATCCACCGCCTTTCGGTCCGCCCCTCACAGGTCCATTCAGTCCGGGCGCTCGTCCCGCGCTCTCACCACGTGCGCGCGGGTCTCTCTGAACGGACGACCCGGCCTACTCGCCCCGATCATCGGGTTTTGGTAGCGCCTATCATAGCACAAATGGTCCACGCTGTGCGCAATGCCCCGGCCGGCGCGGCGCGACGGGGGCCAGCGTGTCAGGATAAGGCGGCGTGTTGCGACAGGGCCGGTGCGCCGCGCCGCGGAAGCGAGCCACCACCCTACGATCAGCGAGCGCGGACGAATGGCGGGAGACGGCCACTTCGATGTGATCATCATCGGGACCGGGGCCGGCGGCGGGACGCTGGCCCACCGGCTCGCGCCGTCGGGCAAGCGCATTCTGCTGCTGGAGCGGGGCGACTGGCTCCCGCGCGAGCGGGACAACTGGGACTCCCGCGCGGTGTTCATCGAGGGGAAGTATCGGGCACCGGAGACCTGGTACGACAATGACGGCCACACTTTTCAGCCCGGCATCCATTACTACGTCGGCGGCAACACCAAGATGTACGGCGCGGCGCTGCTGCGGCTTCGCAAGGAAGACTTCGGTGAGATCCGGCACTACGCCGGCGTGTCCCCGGCCTGGCCGCTCGGCTACCAGGACTTCGAGCCGTATTACACCGAGGCCGAGCACCTGTACCACGTGCACGGCGAGCACGGGATCGACCCCACCGAACCCCCGGCGGGCGCACCCTATCGGTACCCGGCGGTAAGTCACGAGCCGCGGATCCAGGAACTGTACGACGGGCTGCGCCGGCTCGGCCACCGGCCGTTTCCGCTGCCGCTTGGGATTCTGCTGGACGAAGAAAACGGGAAGCCGCGCCACACGAGCGCGTGCATCCGGTGCAATGCGTTCGACGGGTTTCCGTGCCTGGTCAATGCCAAGGCCGATGCGCAGATCGTCTGCGTCGAGCCGGCGCTCGCACACTCGAACGTGCGCCTCCTCACACGCGCGCGCGTCACGCGGCTTACGACCGATCCGCCGGGCCGCGCGGTCACGGCGGTGCAGGTCGAGCGCGACGGCACCCGGGAGGAATACTCCGCGGACATCGTCGTCGTGGCGTGCGGGGCGATCAATTCGGCCGTGCTGCTGCTGAGGTCTGCGAGCGACGCGCACCCGCACGGGCTGGCCAACGGCTCCGGGGTCGTCGGCCGGCACTACATGCGCCACACAAACTCGGCGTTGCTCGCGGTCGCCAAGGCGCCGAACCCCACCGTCTTCCAAAAGACCCTCGGCCTGAACGACTTCTACTTCCGCGCGGACGACTGGGATTATCCGCTCGGGCACATCCAGATGCTCGGGAAGTCGGACGCCGAGATGCTGAAGGCGGAGGCGCCCGACTGGGCGATTTGGAAGCCCCGCATCCCGCTCGAGGTCATGGCCCGGCACTCCGTCGACTTTTGGCTGACCACGGAAGACCTTCCGGATCCCGACAACCGCGTGACCGTCACCGGAGACGGCGGCATCGTCCTGCAACTGGCGGAGCACAGCGCCGAGGCGCACCGCCGGCTGATCGGCAAACTCCGCGGCATGCTCGAGGCGCTGGGATGCCACGAGCACCTGCTGCCGCGGTCGCTGTACCTCGGCAAGCGGATCCCGATCGGCGGGACCGCGCACCAGTGCGGCACGGTGCGGTTCGGCCGCGATCCCGCCACGTCCGCGCTCGACGTCCACTGCAAGGCGCACGAGCTCGATAACCTTTATGTCGTGGATGGCAGCTTCTTCGTCAGCAGCGGCGCGGTCAATCCGGCGCTGACGATCATCGCGAACGCCCTGCGGGTCGGGGACCACCTTCTGGAACGCCTGCGCTGATAACGGCGCCGCACGGGCCGTGCGGAACGGGCGGCGCAGACGGATGACGCCGTCCCGCCGGGCCGACGTCGCGATCGTCTATTTGGCAGGCCTGGCCCAGGGACTCGCGCTCGTCACCTTCCCGGCGCTCAGCGCCATCTTCACCGACCCGGGCGGCTACGGGCTCACGAGCAGCGAGTACGGCGGCCTGTTCGTGCCCCAAGTTGTCCTGGCGATCGGCGGCTCGAGCCTCGGGCCGCGGGCGGCGCGCCGGCACGGGCTCAAGCCTGTGTTCGTCGGCGGGCTCGCCTTCAACCTGGCGTCCATGGTCCTGCTCGCGGCGAGCGCCTTCGCGGCGCCGCACGGCACCCGCTACGGGCTCCTGCTGGCCGCGACGACGGCGCTCGGCGCGGGGTTTGGGACCACGCTGATGACGCTCAACACGTACGTCGCCGAGTTCTTCGAGCAGCAAACAAACGTCGCGCTGCCGGCACTCCACGCATTCCTCGGCAGCGGAACCGCGCTCGCGCCGATCCTCGTCGCCGTCTTCGCCGGCGGGGCGACGTGGCGACGGCTGCCGCTCATCGTTGCCGCGGCGTTCCTGCTGCTCGGGCTGCTGAGCCTGCGCGCGCCGCTTGCGGCGGCCGGCCCGCCACCGGCACCGCCGACGGGACGTACGCCGGCGCCCCGGCCGCGAATTCCCACGCGGCTTGCGCTGTACGGCGCGGCCGTCTTCCTCTACGGCATCTGCGAAACGGTGTTTGGCAATTGGGCCACGCTCTATCTGCACGGCGAGGCGCGAATGCCGCTCGCGTCCGCGGAGCTGGCGCTGACCGCGTTCTGGGCGATGGTGACGATCGGACGGATCGCCGCGGCCGTGATCGCGATCCGCGTCGACGCGCGCCTGATCTATGCCGCCCTGCCCGTGCTCATCATCGCGGCGTTGCTCGCGATCCCGACGGCGCGCGGGGCCGGGGGGAATGTGCTGGCCTTCGGCTTTGCCGGCGTGGCGTGCTCGGCATTCTTCCCCCTCACGATCAGCCTGGCGGAGCAGGAGTTTTTCCAGGCGGCGGCCGGCGTCTCGGGAGGATTGGTCGCCGCCTACATGGCGGGGTACGGGGTGGCGGCCTTCGGCGTGGGGCCTCTCCGGGACAGCGCCCGCGTACCGCTCGCCGCGGTCTACACTGGCACAGCCGCGGTGGCGGCCGGGCTCGCCGGTGCGGCCTTCGTGCTTGCCCGGCCGGTCAAACGACCGGCATGAGTGATGGCGGCCGCGGCCGCGGCATCCGCGAAAGGCGGCGCCGCCCCCGGCGCCGTAACAGTGCCGGGAGGTCACGTCACACCGCGCCGGAGGACGCCGCTGTGCCCAGCGTGGATCAAATCAAACTGCAATTGATTCAGGCTTCCAAAGCGCTGTTCGAGGCCGGCGTCATGTCGCACAGCGGCCACGGCAACATGTCCGCCCGGGTGGACGGCGACCGCATCGTGATCACGTCGGTGGGGACGATGCGGAGCCTGACGCCGGACGATCTTGCCGTGGTCACCCTCGGCGGAAAGGTCCTCGAAGGCCGTCTGGACCCCGTCGCCGCCGAGATCGTCGGCATGCACGCCGGCGTCTACCGGGCGCGCGACAGCGTCGGCTCCGTGATCCACACCCACTCGCCCGCCGTGACCAGTTTTGCGGTGGCGAACAAGCCGCTGCCCAACGCGTACGAGGCGATGTTGCGTTTCGGATTCGCCGGTGAAGTTCCCGTGGCGCCCTGGGCCCCCAGAGGGTCGAAGGAGTCCGTTTCCAACATCGTCGACCAGCTCCGCGGCCATCCGGACTCGCCGGCGGTGCTGCTCGGCAACCACGGCCTGCTCGCGTTCGAGGACGATCCGGTGAGCACGGCCCGGCTGATCGTCGTGATGGAAGAGGGCGCCGAGACGGTGATCGGCGCGCGGAGCCTGGGCGGGGAGAAGCCGTTCCCGCACGGCGCGTTCGAGTGGGAACGCACGCACATGGCGGAGCATGGATCACGCCGCTAAGCGCGGCGCGCGATGGAACCGGCCGGATCGACCTATCTATACGCGCTGGCCGCGGTCTCCATCACCTTCGTCGGCTTCTCGGCGCTGCTAGTGATCTTCCGGCAGGCGCGGGGCGACGCCCTGACCAAGTACGAGAGTTATTTCGTGCTCTCGTTCATTCTGCCCGGTTTCATCGTCACGGGCGGCGCGCTGCTGCCGTCGGTCTTCGCGCTGTACGGACTTCCCGTCCCCACGGTCTGGCGGCTGTCCAGCGCTGTGGGGGCGATCCCGATTCTGTTCTTCGTGGCCACTCTGCCCGGAAGGCGGCAGGCGGCGACGTCCGCTCCGATGCCCCGCTATGTGCGTGTGTTGTCGGCCCTGCAACTCCTCATCGCGCTCTACTTGATCGCAAATGCGATCGGTGAGCCGGCACCAGCCGGCATCGGACCGTACGCCGCGGCGATGACCGCCCTGCTGTTCACGACGGCGATTGCCTACGTCGTCGCGCTGAGCGCCGCCTTCAGAGAGACGCCCGGCACATCAGGATAACCTTCCGCCCCTACAGGATCAGATGGAGATCTCCAAATTCGTGCCACAGATATCCACGTTCGGCGGCTGCCCGGTACGCCCGTTCCACGTGCGCACGGCCGGCAAAGGCCGCCAACATCGCAAGATGCGAAGCGCGCGGCTCATGAAAACCGGTGAGCAGGCCGTCCACCGCGCGGATCGGGCGCGGCGGCACAATAACGAGATCGGTCCAGCCCTCTGAAGCCGTGACCCGCCCGCGCTCATCGGCTGCGCCTTCGAGCGCGCGCACGACCGTCGTACCGATCGCGATCACGCGGCCCCCGGCGCCTCGGACGACCTCGACGGCCGCGGCCGTCTCGGCCGGCACGCGGTACCATTCCTCGATCGGCGGTTCGTCGCGCTCGAGGCTGGCGACGCCCGTGTGCAGCGTGAGGGCGGCGAGGCCGATGCCGCGTGCCTTTGCGCGCGCGAGGAGTTCCGGCGTGAACGCCCGGCCGGCGGACGGCATCTCCGCCGATCCGGCCTCCCGAGCGTAGACGGTCTGGTACATCTCGAGCGGCCATTCGCCCCGCACGTACGGATAGGCGATCGGCCGGCCCACACGCATGAGGTATTCAAGCGGCCGCTCCGGCAGGCGCAGATGGGCAATCCACAGGCGCTGCGACCGGGGTACGGGGCGAGCATCCGGGCCGCGCCGCCCGCCGGCAGTACCAGGACCTCGCCCGGCTCAAGACGGGCCTGCCGCGGTTCGACGATCCACAGCGAGGCCGTCAGCATCGTCGACAGGTGCAGCGACACCGCGGCGCCGCCGGCCCGGGACGAGGGGAGCGCCGCCGGCAGCGTGGCGGAGTCGTTCACCACGAGCAGATCGCCGGGCCGGAGCAGCTCCGGTAAGTCGCCGAAACGGCGATGGAGAACACGGCCGCTGCTTCGATACGTCACGAGCAGCCGCACCTCGTCGCGTCTCAGGCCGCGCGCTTCGGGCGGCTCGTGCGCTTCGAGTGTGGGAGGAAGGGTGAACTCCGGCACACCATCCGCGGGCAGCACCGGTGTGCCGCTCGACGGGTCCGCACGGCCCGGCAGTGTCGCGACCGGCGTCATGACACCGGCTCCAGCGGCTGCGCGGCCATGCGCTGCGCCAGGACGCGTCCGAACGCCGGCTGCTGCTCGTCCTCGACGAGGCGCACGAGTGCCGAGGCCGCGACGTCGGGCGGTGGCAGGTGGGAGAGGTCGACGCCGGGCTCCGCGTCCCGATGCATCTGCGTGTTCATCTCGCCGGGATCGACGACGTAGGCACGCACGCCCGTCCCGGCGATCTCCGCGGACAAAATGCGGGTGAGGTGTTCGAGCGCCGCTTTGCTCGCGCCGTACCCGCCCCACCCCGGATAGGCTTCCACCGCGGCATCGGATGACACGTTGATGATCACGCCGGTGCGCCGCGCCGTCATCTGCGGAAGCACCAGTTGGATCAGGCGGAGCGGAGCCGTCACGTTCACCCGCAGGATCTCGTCGAAGATCGACGGATCCAGCGCCTCGAGCCGCGGCATCGGACTGGCGCCCAGCGTCGACGCGTTGTTGATGAGCACGTCGATGCGTCCGAAGCGGGAGAGCCCGCGCCGCACGAGGCGCTCGGCATGCCCGGCGCTGGCGACGTCGCCGGGGACGGCGAGCACCTCGGGCGGACGGCCGTCCGGACCGGTCCCGCGGCCCAGCGCCGCGGCCGTTTCCTCGAGAGCACCGGCGTCCCGCGCGGTCAGGATCAAACGCGCGCCGCGGGCCGCGAACAGGCGCGCCGCCGCGCGGCCCAGGCCGCGCGAGGCCCCGGTAATGAGCACGACAGATGTGGCAAGCTGCATGGGCGTTGCCTCCTCGATCGGTACGCTGGAGCTAGCGTACGCCCGCCAACGAGGAGGCAGACCGCGCCCGTGCACAGCGGGGAGGCGTATCGTTGGGGCAGCGCCGCGCCTGTCCGGCCGGACAGGCGCCACAGCGTTCGCGCGATGCGGGCGGGGGTCCGCTAGCGAAGCAGGCCGCGCTTGGCCGCTTCGGCGACCGCCTGCGCGCGGTTGTCGGCCCCCAACTTGTTCATGATGGAACTGACGTGAAACTTGACCGTGCGCTCGGTGATCCCGAGCCCGCGGGCGATCTGCTTCGTCGACCGTCCGGCCGCCACTTCGCGGAGAACCATGCGCCGCTCGCTCAGGGTGGTCGTCCGGCCCGGCGACCGCACCTGACGGAGGACCTTCGCCGCAACCGGCGAGGCGAGGTACGATCCGCCCCCGTGGACCGCGCGGATCGCGCGCGCGATCTCTTCCACGGACGCCCCCTTCAACACATACCCGCGCGCGCCGGCGCGTACCGCGCCGAGCACGCGCTCGTCCGTGTCGTACGCCGTGAGGACGATGATGCCGGCGCCGGGCAGTGCCGCGGAGATCCGCGGGATCGCGTCGATGCCGCTCAGGCCGGGCAGCTCGAGATCGAGGAGGACGATGTCGGGGCGGGCGGTGCCGGCGACCCGCAGCGCTTCCTCGGCGGAGCCGGCCGCGGCAGCCACCTGGAAGTCCGGTTCGTCTTCGAGCGCGGCGACGAGACCTTCGCGCACGACCGGATGGTCGTCGACGATGAGAATCCGGATCACGACACGGGCGCCGAGACCGTCACCGTCGTGCCGTGCCGCGGCGCACTCGTGACGTGAAAGCGGCCGCCGAGGAGTTCCGCGCGTTCCCGCATGCCGATGAGGCCGAGGCGGCCGGGAGGCACGCCGCGCGCCGCGAACCCCGTGCCGTCGTCCCTGATGGTGAGCCGGACGCCGCGCCGCGTGCTGGACAGTGTAACGGCGACTTCCTTGGCATGCGCGTGCCGCCGGACGTTGGTCAGCGCCTCCTGCGCGATGCGAAACAACTCCGGCTCAAGGCGCTGCGGCACCGGACGCGCGCCCGCCGTCCGCAGGTGCACGCGAACGCCCGTCTCCGCGGTGAGGGCGCGGCCGAGCGCGGCGAGCGCCTCCGGCAGCGGCGCCGCGGCGCCGGGCGCCGCGCGCAGGCTGAGCACCGACCGGCGGGCTTCTTCGAGACCCGCCCGCGCCACATCGAGCGCACGCCCGACCCGGGCCTTCGCGCGTTCCGGATGCTCATCGGCCGTGCGGACGGCGCCTTCGAGGTTCAGCGCGATCGCGGTCAGCGACTGGACGAGGGTGTCGTGGATCTCGCGCGCGATCCGGGTCCGCTCCTCGGCGCGCGCCAGCCGGGCGCCTTGCTCCGCGAGGCGCGCCCGCTCGATCGCGATACCGACCTGGTAGGCGATCGTGGACAGAAGCTGCAATTCCTCAGGCGTGAGCCGGCGCCACGACGGCCCGGTCACGTTCATGATGCCGAGCGGCTTGTCCTGAAAATACAGCGGGATGCTGGCATGGTAGGCGAGCCCGCGCGTGAGATCGGTCGCGCGCTCCTTCACCGCCGGACGCAGGCGGCTGCATTCGAGCACGTCGATGTTCTTCGGCGTGAGCTCCCCGTCGCGGAAACTCTCGATGCACCAGCACGACCGGCCCGCCATACGGACGGGTTCCCGAAGATACGGCGGGAGGTGCTGCGCGGCGGCGTTGTACCAGCGGCCGGTCTCGGGATCGATGAGCCACACCCAGCCGGTGCGCAGACCGAGCAGATCGGCGACCATCGCGAGCGTGCGGTCGAGGGCGCGCTCGACATCCGGAGCGCTGTTGAGGGCTTCGGCGATCGACGCGAGCACCCGGAGCTCTCTGACCCGGGCGGGAGGCCGGCGTGCCCCGCCGCGAGTTCGTCCTCCGCCGGCCGCCCGCCGCCGCGGGAGCGCCGGTGCGCGGATCTGCGCCGCGGGCGGCCGCCGCGCGGGCCGCCGTTTATTCCGCGCGGCGGATCTCGAGGAACGTGCTCTGATACGTGGCGCCTTCGCCCAGGTCGGTGTAGCGGTCGGAACAGAGGAAGTTCACGGTGCCGTGGCGCGCTTCACCGGCCGGCCGCTGTCCGGGCACGAGGACGACGCCCGAGGGCACCTCGTCGCTCACCCGCAGGGTCAAGCCCACGGCGCCGCGATCGTTGTAGAGTTCGACGGGATCTCCGTCGCGCAGCCGCCGGCGCTCGGCCTCCGAGGGGTGCAGCACGGCGACGGGCGGTCCCTGGCGCCCGCGGAGCCGCGCGTTGCCCGAAAACGCGGTGTGGCTTTGATAGTAGCCCGGCGCGGTCAACAGCCGCAGCGGCCAGCGCGTCGCGTCCGCCGCCTCCGCGGCATCGGGCGCCCAGTCGGGCATCGGCGGCAGTCCCTGCTCGGCGAGGTGCGCCGAGTAGAACTCGAGCTTGCCCGACGGCGTCGCAAAGCACTGCCCGCCGCCGTTCGCGCGGACCTTGATCGGCCCGGCGGCCCGCACCGACGCGGGGTCGACGGCGGCCACCGGACCGGTGGCGCCGCTCCACAGCACACGCAAGAGCTCGTCGGTCGTCATGGAGAACACGGCGTCCGCGAGGCCGAGCCGCCGCGCCAGTTCCTGGGCGAGGCGCAGATTGGACCACGCCTGGCCGACCGGTTCGATGGCCCGCGGCCCGAACTGCATGTAGTAGGCCCCGTACGCGCGGTAGAAGTCTTCGGTTTCGAGGAAGGTCGCCGCCGGCAGGACGACGTCGGCGTAGCGCGCGGTATCCGAGAGAAACGGCGCGTGCACCACCGTGAAGAGATCCTCGCGCGCGAGCCCGCGCCGCACCGCCGCCGCGTCGGGGCATGTGACGGCCGGATTGTTGCCGGCGACGAAGAGCGCGCGAATCGGCGGATGGTCGAGATGCAGCAGCGCCTGCCCGAGCCGCGAGTGGTTGACCGTCCGGGTCACGGCGGGGCCGGAAGGCTTGCGGATCGGATCCAACGAGAAGCCGAATCCGGGCGACGTCGCCAGCAGAGCCCCCCCGCCGGGACGCGCGTAGGCGCCCGTTACACCGGGCAGGAGCGCGACCGCCCGAATGGCGGCGCCGCCCTGCGCACTGCGTGACATGCCCCACCCCAGACGGATGAAGGGCGCGCGGGCGCGGCCGTACATACCGGCGAGCCGCTCGATGTCGGCGGCGGGGATGCCGGTGATCGCCTCCGTGCGCGCGGGGGGAAACCGCGGGAGCACCTCGCGTTCGACCCGGTCGAAACCGGTCGTTTCCCGCGCAAGGTAGGCGCGGTCGCACAGCCCGTCGCGCACGAGGATGTGCATCACGCCGAGAGCCAGCGCGGCGTCCGTCCCGATCCGCGGGGCCAGGTGCCAGTCCGCCTGCGCCGCCGTGCGGCTGCGCCGCGGATCGACGACGACGAGCGTCGTGCCGCCGCGACGCGCTTCTTCGACCTTGGCCCAGAAGTGCACGTTCGTCGTGACGAGATCCGCGCTCCAGGCCATCACGAGATCCGACTGCAGCACCGACTCAGGATCGGCGCCGCCGACCGCGCCGAGCGTCGCTTCCCACGCGGCGTCGGAGCAGCTGTCGCACACGGTGCCCGCGATGAGCCGCGTCGCGCCGAGGGCGTGGAAGAGTCCCAACAGGAGGCCGCGGTTGAAGACACCCTGATGCGCACTGTAACAGTATCCGAGGATGCCGAGCGGGCCGTCGGTCTCGATAATCCGGCGCCACCGCGTCGTGATCTCGTCGAGCGCGGCCTCCCACGCGATCGGCGCGAACGTGCCGCCGCCGCCCTTCGGGCCGGTCCGCCGGAGCGGCTGTGCCAGCCGCTCTGGGGAGTGGACCAGTTCGTGCTCGCGGCTCACCTTCGTGCACACGAACCCCGCCGTAAACGGCTGGTCCGGATCGCCCTGCACGCGCGTAATCCGCCCGTCCTCGACATGCACGAGCAGCGAGCACATGTCGGGGCAGTCGTGCGCGCATACGGTGCGGACCACCGTCTTCACCCTTCGGACCCTCCTGCGGGGCGGCCCGTGTCTTCCATGGGCCGCGGTTCCCGCCGCGCGTGCTCGATCGTCCGGGCGCCGCGCGTATTCTCTATGTATCTTGCGGTCTGCGCGCGGTCAATGTTCCTAGCCACAGGGCACGGTCGCGCCCGGATGGAGCACGGTCTTAGCTCTGCGCGCCGTGCGAGTGCGTGGCGGCGTAGAACCGCTTCAGGACGAAGATCTGCCCCGCGTGGTACAGATCATGGGTCGCGATATCGACCGCCAAGTCGATCCGCCGCGTGACGACCTTGGGCGAGAGCCACGATCCCATCAGCGGTTCGAGCAGCTGCTCGGCCTTGAGCTGCGCGAGCGCGCCGGCCACGTCGCGGTGCGCGCGGTCGAGTCTCGCCCGGACCTGCGCGAAGCCGTCCTCGGTCGGCGGACCCGCCTGCCAATCTTCTTCCGGCCGGTGGTCCTTCGGTTCGCCGCGCAGGCGCAGCGCCACCAGCTCCCGATGATAGGCGAGGTGCGCGACCGTTTCGGCGATGGTGTGCTGGTCCGGCGCCGGACGCCAATTCGCCGTCGCGGCGGTCACGCCCTCGAGGGCGGGCGCAACACCGTGCGCCGCCCAATTGCCCAACCGGTTGGTCAGCTCGAACCGTTCGCCGATCCAGGTGACGAGGTCCATGACCGTCCTCCCTTACCGCAGCAGTCCGCGGACGAGCAGGTTGACCGCGGCGAGGAACACGATGACGAGCACAACGCGGCCGAAGATCCGCGGGTCCAGCCGGTCCTGCAACGCCATGCCCGACCACGTGCCGATGGCCATCGGGACGCAGCCGATCAGCGCCAGCGCCAGCACGGGTCCGGCATAGAGTCCGAGGTGCGCGTAGCTTGCGATCTGCACGATGTTGCTCACAAAGAACATCATCGTGATCCAAAACACGAAGTCGCGTTTCGCGAGGCGCAGCAGGTGAAGATACGCCGCCATGATCGGCGAAAAGATGCCGGTCGCCCCGCCCATCACTCCCGCGGCGAGGCCGATCACCGGCGCGGCGCGGCGGCCGGCGGTCTCCGAGACGCGCGCGCTCAGGCGCAGGGCCGTCGCGGCAACGTAGCCCAACGTGACGGCGCCGACGAGGACCGAGAGGTCCCGCGGGTCGAGCGCCTTGATCATGGCCGCACCGGCCAGCGTCCCCACGGCCAGACCGGCCAGCGCCAGGATGAGGTGAGGGCTGGCGGGGCTGACGCCGCCGCGGCTCACCAGAATGAAATTGCTGAGCAGCGTCGGCACGGCCATCACCGGCACGGCGGCGCGCGGCCCGATGATCGCCGAGAGCAGGGGCACGCCGATCAGTGGGAAACCGAAGCCGATCGCGCCCTTGATCGCGGCCGCGCCGGCAATCACGACTGAGATCAGGAGCAGATGGGGAAGGTCGGGCGTCACGCCGCGGTGAGGCCCCGCAGCGTTTCTTCGAACGTGGGAAACGACGTCCGGATGCAGTCGGTGTCGTCGACCGTCACCGGTCCGGCCGCGCGCAGCCCGGCGACGGCGAGCGCCATGGCGATGCGGTGGTCGCCGCCGCTTTCGGCCCGGCCGCCGCGCAGGGCCGGCACCCCGCGAATCGCGAGCCCATCGGGTTGCGCCTCGACGTGCGCGCCGATTCCGCCGAGTTCGCGTGCAAGGGCCGCGATCCGGTCGGACTCCTTGACGCGGAGTTCCGCGGCATCTTTGATGACGGTTTCGCCGTCGGCCACCGCGGCCGCCACGGCCAGCACCGGCAGTTCGTCGATGAGCCGGGGGATGAGGTCGCCGCCGATCGTGGTCCCGTGAAGGGGCGCCGCCTGGACCGTCACGTCGCCCGCCGGCTCGCCTCCGTCCTCCCGCGCGAGCGCGATCTCCACACGGGCGCCCATCGCGCGCAGCACGTCGAGCACGCCGGTGCGCGTCGGATTGAGCCCCACGCCCCGCACGGTCACTTCAGAACCCGGCACGATGGCCGCCGCGACGAAGAAAAATGCCGCCGACGAGATGTCGCCGGGCACGCGGACGGACGCGGGCACAAGCGCCGCGGGACCGGCGATGCGCAGGGTGAGGCCGTCGCGCCCGACGGGCACGCCGAAGGTACCCAGCATCCGTTCGGTGTGATCGCGGCTCGCCGACGGTTCGGTCACCGCGGTCTCGCCGCCGGCAAACAGCCCGGCCAGCAGGATCGCGGACTTGATCTGCGCGCTGGCCACCGGCGTCGTGTATGCGATACCCCGCAGTGGCGCCCCGTCGATCGCGAGCGGCGCGAGGCGCCCCCTGTCGCGGCCCGTGATGCGGGCACCCATGCGGCGGAGGGGATCCACGATCCGGTCCATCGGCCGGCGCCGGATGCTCGCGTCGCCCGTGACCGTGCTGTGAAACGGCTGCCCCGCCAGGATGCCGGTGAGCAGACGGATCGTCGTACCCGAATTGCCGACGTCGAGCACGTCGTCCGGTTCGCGCAGCCGCCCGCCGTGCACGGTGAGGCGCTCGCCCTCTTCGTCGACGCGGATGCCGAGCGCGCGGACACAGCGGACGGTGCGCAGGCAGTCTTCGGCGCGGAGAAATCCGTCGACGCGCGACGTCCCGCGCGCCAGCGCCCCGAGGAGGACCGCGCGGTGCGAGATCGATTTATCGCCCGGCACGCGCACCGTCCCGCGGATGGCGCGGCCGGGAGCGACAACGAGGGGCATCAGCCGCCGGGGATCAGGTCGGGCCGGAGCCGCTCGGCGCCGCGAAGGTAGACGTGCCGGACCTCGCCGGCGGTTTTGGTGGTGTTGACGAACATGAGGGCACGCACGCACCGCGGCAGGGCGCCGGGCACCGGGATCTCCTGCGTGCACATGAGCGGGACCTGCGTCCATCCGAGCGTGCGGCGCGCGGCCTCGGCGGGGAACGCGGCGTTGAGGTCCGCGGTCACGGTAAAGACGATCCCGGCGATATCGTCGGCGTCCACTTCGTTCTGCGCGACCATGGCCTTCAACATGATCGCCGTGGCGTCGAGGATCTCGCGCTCCGTATTGGCGTCGGCCGTGATCGCACCGCGGATGCCCCGAAACCGCATGTCCGTCTCCCCCTCGGGACGTCAGCGGCGGCCGGTCCGTCGCCTCGCGCCGTTGCGCGAGATGCGTCCGGACGGCTTCGACAGGCGTGCGGCGACGGGTTTCGACCGGGCCGCGCCGTCGGCGGCGCCCCGCGCCTCCGACGCCGGCCCCGCGTGGCGGGCCGGCGCGGCCGCAAGGGCGGCCGCGGCGCGCAGCCCGAGCAGGTAACTCTGCACCCCGAAGCCCGCGATCTGCCCCGCCGCGGCGCCGGCGATCATCGAATGGTGCCGGAACGTCTCCCGCGCGTGAATGTTCGTTACATGCACCTCGACGACCGGGACGCCGATTGCCGCGATTGTATCGCGCAGCGCAATGCTGGTGTTGGTCAGCCCGCCGGGATTGAAAACGACGGCGCCGTAGCGGGCCGGCGCCGTCTGCAGCCGGTCGATCAGCGTCCCCTCGTGGTTGCTCTGCGCGGATTCGATTTCCACGCCCAACTCGCGAGCGAGCGTGCGCAGTTCCCGCTCGACGTCCTCGAGCGTGGCCGTCCCGTAGAGGTGAGGCTCACGGCGGCCGAGCAGATTGAGGTTCGGACCGTGGAGCACCAGCACCCTAGCCATCGGCAAGTACCTCCTCGAGGAGCGTGGGCGGCACGTCGTCGCGGACGACGGTGCGGCCGATCGATGCGGGTAGAACGAACCGGAGCCGGCCCGTACGCGCTTTCTTGTCGTGCGCCATCGCCGCGAGTACGGCCGCCGGATCCGGCGTCGCGGCGCCGAGGCCGGCGAGACCGACGGGCAGCCCCGCCCGCTCGAGCAGGGCGGTCTGCCGCTCGAGCAGTCCGGCGTCGCAGACACCGAGCCGCACCGCGAGGCGGGCCTCGAGCGTCATGCCGACCGCGACGGCCTCACCGTGGGTCAGCGCGCGGTAGCGCGCGGCCGCCTCGATGCCGTGCCCGATCGTGTGGCCGTAGTTGAGCACGATGCGCTCGCCCGACTCACGCTCGTCCGCGGCGACGACGCGCGCCTTGTAGGCCGCGCACCGCTCGATCGTGTGCGCCAGCGCATCGGGCCGGCGGGCCAGCACGCGCCGCAGCCCGCCCTCGAGAAATTCAAAGAGATCCGGTGCGCCGATCACCGCGGTCTTGATGACCTCGGCCATGCCCGATCGCAGCTGCCGCCGCGGCAGCGATGCGAGCGTATCGATATCTTCCACGACGAGCGCCGGCTGGTGCACCGCGCCGATCAGGTTCTTAGCGCGCGGGTGGTCAACGGCGGTTTTGCCGCCGATCGCGGCGTCCACCTGCGCGAGCAGGGTCGTCGGAAGCGCGACCCAGCGGATGCCTCGCAGGAACGTCGCCGCGACGAAGCCGGCGAGATCGCCGGCCACACCTCCCCCCAGCGCGAGCAGCGTCGAGGCGCGATCGAGCCGGGCGTCGACCAGCGCGTCGTACACCTTCGAGGCGGCGCGGAGGCTCTTGCTCGACTCCGACGGCGGCACGGTTACCGTCACGACGTCGCAACCGGCGGCGCGCAGATTTTCGGCCAGCGCGCGGCCGTATCGCGCGTCGAGCGCCGGATGCGTGAGTAGGGCCAGACGCCCCTCGACGCCGGCGGCGCGCAGCAGGCCCGGGAGCCGGGGCAGCAGCGCCTGTCCGATGCGGATGTCGTAGCCTCGGCCGCCCAGATCGACGCGCACGACGCGATCGCCGGCCGGCGGAGCGGGGGGACGCGCCCCAGTCTTTGGGTCCGCCGCGGACGTCGCGGATGACCGCGACGCCAGGAAGGCGAGGATGCGGTCTGCGACCTCCTCGGAAGATGCGTCCGACGTATCGACTACAAGATCGGCGTCCCGGTAGGCCGCGTCTCGTTCGGCGAGCAGGCGTTCCACGGCTGAGGCGGGAGCCGCGCCGAGGAGCGGACGTTCCGCGCCACCGCCGACGCGCGCCAGAATCGTTTGCGGGGACGCGGTCAGGGACACGATGATCCCCCGGCGCCTGAGGGCCCGCATGTTGTCGGCGCGCAGCGGCACGCCGCCGCCCGTAGCGATGACGGCGCCGTCCGCACCGCCCGCTTCGGCGACCGCGGCGGATTCGAGCCGGCGAAACTGGGCTTCGCCGTCCTCCGAAAAGATCTGGGCGATGGTCCGGCCCGCGCGCGCCTCGATCAGCGCGTCGGTATCGATGAACGAACGTCCAAGCCGCGACGCGATCCGGCGCCCCACCGCGCTCTTCCCCGTGCCCATGAACCCGATCAGCACGACGTTTAGAGTCTGCGCGGGCATGCGCGCCAAGGCGTGATTCTCTCGATTCGAACGGACGTTCGATTGTCCGGGTATATTTTGTGCCGGCGCGGCCCGCCGCGCCGGCACCGGGCCGGGACGCGATTCGGCGCCGCCCGAATCGGCCGCCGCACCGGCCGGCCGCGGCACGGACGCCCCGGCCTCCGCGCTCACGCGCGCACGCCCGGCCCGTGCTCGACCCACTGCCGATGCGCGTCATACGCGACGCGCATCTGATCGAGACTGTCCCCGCCAAACTTGTCGAGCATGGCGTCCGCGAGCACCAGTGCCGCCATTGCCTCACCGATCACGCCCGCCGCCGGCACCGCGGTCACGTCGCTTCGCACCACCGCCGCATCGACGCGCTCCTTCGTCACGATGTCGACCGATGCCATTGGACTCCGAAGCGTACTGAGCGGTTTCATCGCCACCCGCACCACGAGCGGCTCCCCCGTCGTCATGCCGCCCTCGGTGCCGCCCGACTGGTTCGTCCGCCGGAAGAAACCGCGGCCGGGCTCGAAAAAAATCTCGTCGTGCGCCGCGGACCCGGGGAGACGCGCCTCTTGAAACCCGTGCCCGATCTCGACACCCTTCATCGCGTTGATCGAGACCATGGCCTGCGCGAGGCGCCCGTCGAGGCGCCGGTCCCACTGCACGTACGTCCCGAGACCGACGGGCAGCCCGAGCGCCACCACTTCGAAGACGCCGCCGAGCGTATCACCGCGGGCCTTCGCCTCATCGATCGCCGCGATCATCCGCTGCTCCGCCCCCCCATCGGCGCACCGCAACGGGGACGCTTCCGCGATCGCGGGGATGTCCTCGACACGCGAGGGCCGGCGCTCCGCAGCGATGCCGCCGAGCTCGACCACGTGGCTGAACAGCGTGACGCCGAACTGCCCGAGCAGAACCCGCGCAAGCGCCCCCGCCGCAACGCGGGCGACGGTCTCACGGGCGCTCGAGCGTTCGAGCACACGCCGGACGTCGTCGAAGTGATATTTGAGCGCGCCCGCCAAGTCCGCGTGCCCGGGCCGCGGCCGCGTGAGCGGGGGTTCGTCCGTGCGCCAGTCCTTGTTGCCGATCGCGAGTCCCACCGGCGCGCCGATCGTTGTGCCGTTCATCACGCCGCTGTAGATCTCCGCGCGGTCCTGCTCGATTTGCATGCGCCCGCCGCGCCCGTAGCCCCGTTGGCGCCGCGCGAGCTGCTCGTTGATGGCGTCTTCGGACAGCGGCACGCCGGCCGGCATGCCCTCCACGATCACGAGGAGACCCCGGCCGTGCGACTCGCCCGCGGTCAGAAATCGCAGCATCGCGTCAGTGTCCCCCCACACGCACCGCCGGCGTATCCCCGGGCAGCCCCACGGCGCGCCGCATCACGGCGGTCGGGGCCGGCCGTCCGGTCCACAACTCGAATGCCCGCGCTCCTTGATAGACCAGCATCGAGCGTCCTTCAAGCGTCCGGCAGCCGCGCGCCCGCGCCTCCCGGAGCAGCACGGTCTCCCTCGGCTCGTACACCATGTCCATCACGACCAGGCCCCGATGGAGGGCCTCCGGCGCCACCGGAGTGCGCTCGCGCTCCGCGCCGGATCCCACTGTGGTGGCCTGCACCAGCAGCGTCGCATCGCCGAGCCACCGGCCGACCGCGGCGCCGTCCAGCGGCGCGGCATCGACCGTCTGGCGGGGGAACGCGCGCCGAACATCCGCGGCCAGCGCCGCGGCACGGTCCCAATTGCGATTCGCGACGACAACGGAAGCGGCCCCGGCGGCTGCGAGCGCGAAGGCGGCCGCGCGGGACGCGCCGCCCGCCCCGATCACCACGGCCCGCGCCCCGTCGACCCGGACTCCGGCGTCCAGACGCAGCGCATCGAGCAGCCCGCCTCCGTCCGTGTTGTGGCCCGTCAGGCGTTCCCCCTCGACACGGAGGGTGTTTACGGCGCCGATCGCCCGCGCCTCGTCCGACGTCTCATCGAGGTAGGCCAGCGCCGCTTCCTTGTGCGGCACCGTCACGTTGGCGCCCGCGGCTCCCAGCGCGACCAGCCCGCGCAGCGCGTCGCCGAGACGAGCGCGGGTCACGGGCAGTGCGACGTAGCACCAATTCAGGCCGGCGGCGGCGAACGCCGCGTTGTGCATGCGCGGAGAGAGGCTTCCTCGAACCGTGTCTCCGATCAGTCCGACGAGCGTCGTCCCTGCGTCGATTTCCGTACGATCCCTCCCCGGCCGGCGCGTGGGCAGGCCTTAAGACATTCAATTATAGGCAACATCGGCGGAACCCCACAAGGGCGCCGTACGCCCGCCCGGCGCGCCTAAAGTGAGCGGCGCAGCGCGAACGAGTCCCTCCCGGATGCGGGGCCGGACAGGGGCGTTCCCCGTGCCGCCGAATGAGTGTGCGGCATCCGCTGCGACGGAGGCTGAGAAGCCCAGGAGGGCGCATGCGGTACGAGGGACAGGAGTATTACGACATCACGGTTGCGGGCCTCCGGCGGCGGCTGCCGATCGTGCCGATTTCCGGATCGCTGTGGATCGCCGCGTTTGTGCTGTGGGGCGATGTCGAACTCACGAACGCCTGTGCGCGCCGCCTGGCGGACCGGCTGCGCACGTTTTCCTTCGATTGCCTCGTGTCGGTCGAGGCGAAGGCCCTACCGCTGGCGCATATGGTGGCGACGTACTTGTCCGACGAAGGCACCGGCCGCTACTTCCCCTATGCCGTCTGCCGGAAGAGCGTGAAGGGATACATGAAAGACCCGCTCACGGTCCAGGTGAAGTCCATCACGACGTCGGCGATGCAAACACTCGTGCTCGACGGGACCGACGCGGACCGCGTGCGCGGCCGGCGGGTCGCCGTCGTCGACGACGTGGTTAGCACGGGCGGCAGCATGCGGGCCGTCAACGAACTGCTGGAGCGGGTTGACGCCGAGGTCGTGGCGCGTGCGGTCGTGCTTCTCGAGGAAGGCGGTTATCAGGACCCCAAGCTGATCCACCTCGGCACGTTGCCGATCTTCACCAAGTAGGTGCCGGCCGTCACCGCGGCCGAGACCACCCCCGCCGCCCGCGGGGCGGGCGCCGCCATCCTGGCGCTGTACGGCACCGGCGCGTTCGCGGCGAGCGTCCTGCTGCAGACCGTACTGCTCTGGCTGGTGTATTTCTACGCGCCGCCCGCCGGCCAGGGACTCACGCGCCTGCCTCCCACGCTGGTCGGGTTCGCCATGGCCGCGGGCCGAGTCGTCAACGCGCTCAGTAACCCGCCCGTGGCGTTCTGGAGCGACCGCTGCCGCACACCCTGGGGCCGGCGCCGGCCGTTCATCGCGATCGGCGCCCCGGGACTCGCGGCGTGCTTCGCACTCCTGTGGGCTCCACCGTCCGCGGACCAGGGCGCGCTGTTCACGTACACGGCGCTGACGCTCGCCGGCTTCTTTTTTCTCTTCTCGCTCGTCATGAATCCATACGCGGCGATCCTGCCCGAGATCACGCCCGGAGGACGCGGCCGCGCCACCGCGGCGTCCTGGCAGGCCGGCGGTTCGCTCGGCGGCGTCGGCGTCGCCATGATCGCGACGCCCTGGCTGATCGAACGCTGGGGCTTCCGTACGATGGGCCTCGTGATCGGCGCGTTCGCGCTGGCGTGCCTCTGGATTGTCGGCGGCGGCGTCCCGGCGGGCCGCGGGCCGGCGGGCTCAGGACCCGGCGCGCCCCCCCGCGGCTTCTTACGCGAAGTCGCCGGGGTGCTGCGCCACCGCGGCTTCCAGATCTATCTGGCTGCGCTCGCGCTGCTCTGGCTAGGGACGAGCATGGTCAACACGACGGTTGTCTACGTGGTCACCGTGCTCATGGGACTGCCGCGCGAACAGGTCGCGATCGTGCTCGGGTCCGCGTTTGCGGTCACGGTCGCCGCGCTGCCGCCGCTGGCCCGCATCATCCGGACACTCGGAACGGCCCGGGCGCTCGCGTGGACGCTCGCGGCCACCACCGTGGTCGTCCCGCTCATCGGCACGATCGGCATGCACGGCGTGCCGTTCACTCCGACGGCGCAGGGCTATACGCTCATTGTGCTCGCGGCCGGCCCGCTCGCGGCGCTGCTCGTGCTGCCCAACGTGCTGCTCGCCGACATCGCGGAGGCGGACCGCGTCGCCTCAGGCCGGGGACGCGAAGCGATGTTCTACGCCGTGCAGGGTCTCGTGCTGAACATCGCCACCGCGGTGGCTTCGGCGCTCCTGGGCGTGGTGCTGAGCCTCGGATACGCTGCGGGGCACCCGCTCGGGCTGCGGCTCATCCCGATGATCGCGGGAGCCTGTACGCTCGCCGCGCTGCTGATCTTTCGCCGCTATCCGCGGACGGCGCCGGCCGGCGGGCCGAGCCCGGCGCACCAGGCGGCCTAACTCTCAGTAGGTCCCGGTCTTCCGCAGCTCCGCAGCGGTCGGTTCGGACGCCAGGGATGAGGGATCGTCCTCGGCCGCGACGCTGTCATGCCCGGCACCGCTGTCATGCCCGGCACCGCTGTCATGCCCGGCACCGCTGTCATGCCCGGCACCGCCGTCATGCGCAACGCCGACGGACGTCCCGGGTTCGGCGGAAACAGCGCCGGGCTCTGACGCCGCCGGCGCGGCTCCCGCTCCGTAATCCACGGGCATCGCGGCGGAGGAGTCCTGCATCATCGGGTCGGGGTCGGGCACGGGCAGCGCCGGGGCGAGCGTCTCGACGTGCTCCTGGACCGCCGTGCGGAACTCATCGTGTGCCCCGCGCACGGCGCTTCGGAAGTCGCGAATCGATCGTCCGAGCGAGGCGCCGAGGGACGCGAGTTTGGACGGTCCCAGAATCATGAGCGCGATCACGAAGAGGATGAACAGTTTCTCCGGATTGTCGAACATCTAGAACACCCCGCTGTAAGGCCCAGACGCCGGTTTCCCGACTATTGTACCGTACGCAGGGCGAAACCCGAAAGATCGATGCGGACGTGCGGTGGCGGGCTTGTAGTGCTAGCGGGACCGGTGCGACCGCGGCGAGATGGCCGCCATGGTCTTGCCGGCGGGCTGCGCCGGCAGCAGCCGCTCGGCATCGCGCGCGTGCGCACCCGATCGTCTTGTGGCGGCGGCGAGGTACTGCTGGTAGTACCGCTCGACGGTCCGCCGGTTGATGCGAAAGGTCGGCGTCCGGTGCGGGCGGATCGCACCGCTAAACGTGCGCGGGATGTGCAGCAACTCGTGGATCAGGATGCGGTCCTGCTCGTCTTCGGGCAGCCGGCCGAACTCCGGCTCAATGATTTCCACGACGTAGGCCGGACCGATGTCCAGCACCTGCTGCCACAGTGTCGGAAGGCCCCAGATCCGCGCCCAGGCCTCGGAGGTCGAGCCGTAGCCGCGGACGCAAAAGATCCGGGAAGGGTCGACGTGCGAAAATTCGAGCGCGCCCACGATGCGGCGCAGGCGTTCGTGCGTGCGGCGGCACAACTCCCAGCGCATCGGCGCCGGTTCAGCGGGCCGCGCCGTCGCGCGGGCGCGCGGGGGTCGACGACGCCGTGCGGCCGAGGTTCCGCAGCAGCAGGATCTGGCCGCGATGGTAGCCGAGGTGCTCGAGGTAGTGCAGGAGCGCCCAGTACTTATCCGGCCGTGCGTCGGACGAGAGCCGGCGTCCGGCTTCGGCCGGGACGGGTGCGGCGAGATCCGAGGCCCGAACCCCGCTGAGCACGCGGCGGGTCAGGGCGCGCGCCTCGTCGACGGCGCGGAGCACCTCGGCCCGCGCCGGGCGGTCATGCGCGAACTCCGACTGCCGGACACGGTGCGCGGGCACGCCCCCGATGACTTCGCCGATCCACCACCGCTCGCTTCCGGCGAGATGGCGCAGGAGCATCGCGATGGAACTGAACTCGGGGCCGGGCGACCACTGCAAGAGATCGTCGTCCACGTCGCGGACCGCGGCGAGCAGCGAGTTCCAGACATCGTCGAGGTGATCTTGAATTGCCGCGACACCGGCGTCCATCGCGTCGCACCTCCGGCCGCAGATCGCGCTCAGAAGCGGCCGATGCACAGCCGGCCGTAGGTCCCCGTTCAGGGGCGGACCCGCCGGCGGCCACCATCATATGGAAGACCGCCCTGTCTCTTCGCCGCTCGGGCCGAATCCCCCCTTCTTGCGCGCGGCTCACTGCGGGCACGACGAACCGCGGCGTGAGGAGCGGAGAAAAAACGCACGCAACGCAAACCCGTCGACGGCACCAACGCGCGGACGGCGCGCGTGCGCGCGCCGTCCGGATAAACCGAACCGTCTCGCCGCCGCCTACGCGTCGGCCGCGCCGGCCTCCTCGCGTGTCGCGATCGGCGCGATCGCCGACAAACGGTCGTTGGCGTCGAGCCGCTTGATGCGCACGCCCTGCGCCGCGCGCCCCTGCCGCGGAATCTCCTTCACGCTGAGCCGGCTCACCACGCCGCGCGCCGTGATGACCAGCACCTCGTCGCCATCCCGCACCGCGCGCACCGCCACGACGGCGCCCGTCTTCGGCGTGAGCCGGATGTTCTTGACGCCGCCGCCGCCGCGGGACTGCATCCGGTAGTCCTTGAGCGGCGTGCGCTTGCCGAGTCCCAGTTCGGTCACGACCAGCAGGTCTTCACCGCCGCCGCTCACCGCCATGCCGACCACGCGGTCGTCCTTGCCGAGCCGCATGCCCCGCACCCCGTGCGCGGCGCGCCCCATCTCACGGACGTCGCCCTCTTTGAACCGGATCGCCTGGCCGCGCCGCGTCGCCAGCGCGACCTCCTGCTTACCGTCAGTGAAGCGCACGCCGATCAGTTCATCGCCTTTGTCCAGCGTGATCGCGCCGATGCCGGCGCGCTTCGCGCTGAGAAACTCCATCAGGCCGGTCCGCTTGACGAACCCGCCGGCGGTGGCAAAGAACAGATCGCCCGCGTCCTCGAACGAACGGATCGGGATGATTTCGGTGACCCGTTCGCCCTGCGCAAGCGCAATGAGGTTGACGACGTTGGCGCCTTTCGCGGTGCGTCCGGCTTCGGGCACGTCGTAGGCCTTAACCCGGTACACTTTGCCGCGGTTGGTGAAGAAGAGGACGAACGCGTGGTTGGTCGTTACGGACACGATCTCGACGTAGTCTTCTTCCTTGGTCTCCATGCCCATGACGCCGCGGCCGCCGCGGCTCTGCCGCCGGTAAGTGTCGAGCAGCAGCCGCTTGATGTAGCCCTGGTGCGTGAACGTGATGACGACGTCGGCGTCGGGGATCAGGTCCTCTTCCTCGAGCTCGGACTCCTTGCCGGTGATCTTGGTCCGCCGGTCGTCGCCGAAGCGCTCCTTGACCTCGGCCAGCTCCTCCTTGATGATCGCCATGAGCCGGCGGGGGCTCTTGAGGATCTCTTCGTAGCCGGCGATCGCCTTGATGAGCTCCTTGTGCTCTTCGTCGATCTTGTCACGCTCGAGCGCGGTCAGCCGCTGCAGGCGCATCTCGAGAATCGCATCGGCCTGGGCCTCGCTGAGCTTGAACTGCTTCATGAGGCCCGCCCGCGCCGCCGGAACGTCTTTGGCTCTGCGGATCAGCGCGATGACCTCGTCGAGGAATTTGAGCGCGATCTTGAGCCCCTCGAGGATGTGCGCCCGCGCCTTGGCCTTCCGCAGTTCGAATTCGATGCGCCGGGTGACGACGGTGCGGCGGTGCTCGATGTAGTGCGTGAGCATCTGCCGCAGCGTGAGCACCCGCGGCACGCCGTCCGCGAGGGCGAGCATGATCGCCCCGAACGTGGTCTGCAGCTGCGTGTGCTTGAACAGCTGATTCTGGACGATCTGCGGGTTCGCGTCGCGGCGCAGCTCGATGACGATCCGCATCCCGCGGCGGTCGCTCTCGTCGCGCAGGTCGGAGATGCCACTGAGCTTCTTGTCCCGCACGAGTTGGGCGATGCGCTCCACGAGCGACGCTTTGTTCACCATGTACGGCAGTTCCGTCACGATAATCGCGATCCGGCCGCCGCGCAGTTCTTCCATCGCGGTCTTCGCGCGGACGACCATGCTGCCGCGGCCCTCGAGGTACGCCTGCTTGATGCCGTCGCGGCCGAGAATCTGGCCCCCCGTCGGGAAGTCGGGTCCCTTCACGATCTTGAGCAGCGCCTCGTCGGGCAGCTTCGGATCGTCGATCAGCGCCGACAGCGCGTCGACCAGTTCCCCCAGATTGTGCGGGGGAATGTTGGTCGCCATGCCGACCGCGATGCCGGAGGCGCCGTTCATCAGGAGATTGGGAACGCGGCTCGGCAGCACCACCGGCTGTTTCAGGCTTTGGTCGAAGTTGGGTTCGAACGGAACGGTCTCTTTGTCGATGTCGGCCAGCAACTCGGTCGCCATGCGGGAGAGCCGCGCTTCGGTGTAGCGCATCGCCCCGGGCGGATCGCCGTCCACGCTGCCGAAGTTGCCCTGGCCGTCGATGAGCGGATAGCGGAAGCTGAAGTCCTGCGCCATCCGCACGAGGGCCTCGTACACGGGGATGTCGCCGTGCGGATGGTACCGGCCCATCACGTCGCCCACGACGCGGGCGCACTTCTTGTACGACCGGTCGGGCCAGAGGCCCATCTCGGACGCGCCGAACAGGATGCGCCGCTGCACCGGCTTGAGCCCGTCGCGCACGTCGGGCAGCGCGCGGCTCACGATGACCGACATCGCGTAGTCGAGGTACGACGTGCGCATCTCCCGCGCGATCGGCTGCGCGATGATCTTCTCGTCGGAGGCCATGCTTGTTACCTTTCGATGTTCGGGTTAGAAGAACCGGGACTAGATGTCCAGGTTGCGGACTTCCTTGGCGTACTTCTGAATGAACTGCCGGCGCGGCTCGACTTCATCGCCCATCAGGGTCTTGAACAGTTGGTCGACGTCGCCGGATCCGTTCGACTCGGCGTGATCGAGCTCGACTTGGAGGAGCGTGCGGGTCGCCGGGTTCATCGTCGTCTCCCACAGCTGCTCCGGGTTCATCTCGGCGAGACCTTTGTACCGCTGGACCTCGAAGGCGGCGCCGCGCTTGGTCAGTTGCTTGATCACCTCGTCGCGCTCGTCGTCGGAGTAGGCGTAGTGGCGCTCCTTGGCCGCGGTGATCAGGTAGAGCGGCGGCTGCGCGATGAAGATCTTGCCGTGCTCAAGCATCTGCGGCATGTACCGGTAGAGGAACGTGAGCAGGAGCGTGCGGATGTGCGCGCCGTCGACGTCCGCGTCCGCCATGAGGATGACGCGGTCGTAGCGGCGCTTGTCAAACGCGAATTCCTTGTCGATGCCCGTCCCGACCGCGGTGATGAGCGCGCGGATCTCCTCGTGCCCGAGCATCTTGTCCTGGCGCGCCTTCTCGACGTTCAGAATCTTGCCCTGGATCGGCAGGATCGCCTGGAAGTGGCGGTCGCGTCCGGCCTTCGCGCTGCCGCCGGCCGACTCGCCCTCGACGACGAAGAGCTCGCACTTCGTGGGATCTTTCTCCGCGCAGTCCGCGAGCTTGCCCGGCAGCGTGCTGAT
>Ga0070732_10000173_pt1 | contig 52375 bp, 48 predicted proteins | sample Coa_R1_5_FD_66449 | JGI IMG/M metagenome (GOLD analysis project Ga0070732, IMG submission 66449) | Surface soil microbial communities from Centralia Pennsylvania, which are recovering from an underground coalmine fire - Coalmine... | ecosystem: Environmental > Terrestrial > Soil > Unclassified ... | reverse complement strand
GGACGCGCGCGTACCGCATGCCGGACCCTTTCGCCTCCGGGGCCGGGTTTCCCGCCGGCACGCGGCGGAAGGGAGACACCGATCCGACCGCCAAACACACGGGGCATGACGAAGCGGTTTCTCACCCCCCAGGAGGTTGCGGAGTTGCTTCGCGTTTCCGCGGCGGCGATCCATCGCCTCCTGCGGCGGGGCGAACTTCCCTCCGTCCGCGTCGGCCGGGCCTGGCGGGTCGACGAGGCGGAGTTGCAGCGGTGGCTCCGCCGCCACTCGTCGATCGTTCGCGGTCGCGACGGGCGCGGAGAGTTGTGTCTCTGCGGCTGCGGCGAGCAGACGATCACTCGGGGCGCCCGATTCCGGCCCGGCCACGACGGCAAGTTGATCCACCGGTTGATGACGAACGACGGTCTCACCTTCGACGCCGCGCGCAAGGCGGTCCGTCAGATTCAGCGACCCCGCGTGCAGGGGCGGCTGTTCTGAGCGGCGCGGGATTGCACTTTCACGGAACGTCCCCTAGAATGAGCCTATGGATCAGCGGCCCGTGATCGAGTTGCGGCGCGCCTTTGGCAGCCGGGTGCACGAAGCAAGGCAAGCGGCGCACATCAGCCAGGCGCAATTGGCCACGCGCCTCGGCCTCCGAAGCGGCGTGGCGGTGGGCGACTGGGAACGGGGAAAGGCCCTTCCCAAGTTCGAAACGTTCATGCGGCTGTGCGAGGCGTTGAACCAGCCGCCGGCGTACTTCATCGAGGGCTACCGAGAACGCCCGGCCAAGGGACGGATCGAGTCGATTCAAGATGCCGTGGATTCGCTGGACACGAAGGCCATCCAGCGCCACCTCGAGCTCCTGCACCGCATGGAGCATCTCCCCGTCGAGATCGGGCGGAGCATCGCTCCCGAGGAACTCCGCGCGGCCCTGGAGCGGATGCGGTGCGAGGACCTGGCCCCGACCGGGGAAGCGCGGCCCGGCGCGGCGGCCAGGCACCACGGCGGACGCGAGGATACTGCGTCGGTCGCTCGGGAAGCCTTCCGTGAGGGGTGGGAAGCGGCGCACGAGGCGGTCCGTCAGTGGCTGCACCAGCGGGGCCGGGTGGTCTAGCGGTTTCGCGGCTCTTTGTCTACGGCACCCTCAAGGATGACGCGGTGGTCCAGGGGCTCCTGGGCCACCATGTGTTTGGGCGCCCCGCGATCCTCCAGGGATACGAGCGGGCATTCGACCCGGCCATCGGCTATCCGGTGATTCGGGCGTGCCCCGGCACGCACGTCGCCGGAAAACTGCTCGATGGGATCGACGCGGAAGCGCTCCGGATCCTCGATGCGTACGAGGGAGATCACTACCGGCGAATCGTGGTCAGCGTCCACACCATCGAGGGGCGCGCCCTCGACGCACACGTCTACGTCCCCGCCTGATCAACCGCACCAGCGACGCGGCGCCCGTCACCGCGGCTGCGACACCCGCATCACGCCGTCGGACGCGGCGCGTAGCGGGGAAGCGCCTGCCGGATCCGCGCCAGGGCCTCGGTGATGGCCTCGACGGAGTTCGCGTAGCTCAGGCGCAGGTACCCCTGGCCGTGCCCGCCGAACGCGGAGCCGGAGAGCACCGCCACGCCGGCGTCGCGGAGCAGCGCATCCTGAAGCCGCCCCGCGTCGGCGTCGATCGCGCGCACGTTCGGGAACGCATAGAAGGCCCCGGGCGGGCGGAGGCAGGTCACACCCGGCAGACCGTTGAGCCCGGAGACGATCACGTCGCGGCGGCGACGGAATTCGGCGACCATCCGGTCGACGCACTCCTGCGGTCCGCGCAGCGCGGCGACCCCCGCCATCTGCGTGAATGCCGCGGTGCAGGAGTTGGAGTTGACCATCAACTGCGTCATCCGAGCGGCGAGTTGGGTCGGCATCACCCCGTACCCGAGCCGCCATCCGGTCATCGCGTAGGTCTTGCTGAACCCATCGAGGATCACCGTCTGGGAACGCATCTCCGGGAGGCTGGCCAGGCTGACAAACGTCCCTTCGTAGAGGATGCGGTTGTAGATTTCGTCGGCGAGCACCGTGATCGGTCGACCGCGGACGATCTCCGCAATCGCCCCCAGATCCGCCCGCGACAGCACGCTGGCCGTCGGGTTGTGGGGAGAGTTGAGGATGATCAGCCTCGTCCGAGGCGTGATCAGCGCACGAAGCTCCTCGGGATCCGCGCGAAACTGGCGATCCTCGCGCAGGACCCAAGGCACGGCACGCGCCCCGACGAATCGGGCCACCGACTCGTAGATCGGAAACCCGGGATCGGGAAAGATGACCTCGTCGCCGGGGTTGACCAGCATCATCACGAGGAAGAACATGACGGGTTTGGCCCCCGGGGTGATGACCACCTCGTCCGGCGAGACGGTGATCCCCCGGCGCGCGCCCACATGCTCCGCGATCGCCTCGCGCGCCTCGAGGATACCCGCGGCGGGCGTGTAGTGCGTGTAGCCGTCTCGGAGGGCTCGGATCGCCGCTTCCTTGATGTGCGCCGGCGTGTCGAAGTCCGGCTCCCCGATCTCCAGGTGGATGATCGACCGACCCTCGGCCTCGAGGGCCTTCGCCCGCGCCAGCACCTCAAACGCCGTCTCCGTGCCGAGCTTTCCCATCCGATCGGCCAGCCCGGCCCCGGCGGGCGACGTGTCCCTATTCACGATGCTCCCTCCCAGCGACGATTACGTACCTTCCTGCCACGACCGCAGGTACCGCTCCTGCTGTTCGGTCAACGTGTCGATGGCGATGCCCTCGGCGCTGAGCTTGAGCGCGGCCACTTGCTGGTCGATCTCGGATGGAACGGGGTAGACGTCCGGGGCGAGGGTCCGTCCGTGGCGGGCGAGATATTCCAGGGCCAACGCTTGGTTCGCAAAGCTCATGTCCATCACCGCCGCGGGGTGGCCCTCGGCCGCGGCGAGATTGAGCAGCCGTCCATCCGCCAGCACGTAGATCCGCCGGCCGTCCGCAAGGCGGAACTCCTCCACGTATTCTCGAACGGGCCGCCGCTCCACGGCGAGGTCGGCGAGAACCGGAAGGTCGATTTCCACGTTGAAGTGCCCGGCGTTTCCCACGATCGCCCGATCTTTCATCACCTCAAAATGCTCGCGGCGGATTACCCCGGTATCCCCGGTGACGGTGAGCAATACGTCCGAGATCCGCGCGGCCTCCAGCATCGGCAGCACCCGGTAGCCATCCATATGGGCTTCGAGTGCCCGCAGCGGGTCCACCTCGGTCACCACCACCTGCGCGCCCATGCCCTTCGCCCGCGTGGCGAGCCCGCGGCCGCAGCTTCCGTACCCCGCCACGGCGATGGTGCGCCCGGCGAGCAGCAGGTTGGTGGCCCGGATCAGCCCGTCGATCGCCGACTGCCCGGTCCCGTACCGGTTGTCGAAGAGATGCTTCGTGTTGGCATCGTTGACCGCGACGATCGGATAGCGCAGCGCCTTGGCCTGCGCCATGCTCCGCAGCCGGATCACCCCGGTGGTGGTCTCCTCCGTGCCGGCGATCACGTCGCGCAGCCGGTCCGTCTGCGTGCTGTGCAGGACGGAGACGAGGTCCGCCCCATCGTCCATCGTCACGTTGGGACGGGTCTCCAGCGCCTGGTCGATGTGCCGATAGTAGGTGTCGCGGTCTTCACCCTTGCGCGCGAACACCGACAGGTGGGCGTGCTCGACCAGCGCCGCGGCCACGTCGTCCTGCGTGGAGAGGGGATTGCTCGCGCAGAGCGCCAGGGACGCGCCGCCCGCCTGGAGCGTGCGCATGAGATTGGCGGTCTCGGTCGTGACGTGCAGACACGCCGCGACCCGGAGGCCCTCCAGCGGCCGTTCGCGGGCGAATCGGTCGCGGATCAGCCGGAGCACGGGCATCTCCCCGTCCGCCCACGAGATCCGTTGCCATCCCTGCGCGACCAGCCCGAGATTGGACACGTCCGATTTCAAGCGCAACGCCCTCCGGGCGCCGATGCGGCGCCCCGCCGCTTACCTTCTCTTGCATGCGGCGTACTCCTCCCCAACCCGGGGCTCACTCCACGGATCGACCCGGCATCTCGCGGGAGTCGCCGCGCTACCGGCGTCCGCCGGCCAGCCGTGCCGCCTCGGGGCGGGTGCGAAGGCGGAGCATCGCCACCATGCCCAACGCCGGCCCGATCGCCAGGGTGGTAAACGCCGCGGACCACCCCCCCACCCGCAGCACGAACGGGAGCACCTGGATGCTCACGGCGGTGAGCAAGAACCCGAGGGCCGTCTGGAGGGCCAGCGCGCTGCCGACGCGGTGCGGCTCCGCGAGTTCGCTGATCGAAGCGGAGAACTGCGCCGAGTCGGCGATGACGCTGACCCCCCACACCACCGCGATCACGGTGACGAGCAGCGGAGGACTCGCGAACAGCAGCCCGGTGAGCACCGCGCAGCTGCCGCTGATCGCCATCGCCGTGGCGGTGATCACCGTTCGCCCCACGCGATCCGCCAGCAGGCCGGCCGCCACGCAGCCGAACGCGCCGAGGCCAATCACGGTCGCCGCCGCCATGCTCGCGAGCCGGCCGGCCGCCGCCCCCGTCCCTCCTCCAACGCCCGACGCCAGATAACTGGCGAAGAGAAACGCCGGGATCCATGTCCACATCGCGTAGAGCTCCCACATGTGCCCGAAATAGCCCAGGTTGGCGAGCCGGATCGCCGGGTCGCGGAGCGAGCGGAGGGCCCAGCCGAGATCCAACCTCGCCGAAGGCGCCTCAAAGGGGCCCGAGCGGGCGAACCCCGCAACGATCGCGGCCGAGGCCACCGCCCCGAGGCTGGTGACGACGATCACCGTCTGCCAGGCGAAGGCCCCCGACAACCCGATTCCGGCGATGAGGTGCGGGGACGCCGATCCCAGCGTCAGAGCCCCCACCAGCACGCCGATCGCAAACCCCCGCCCCTGGCGGAACCACCCGGTCATCAGCTTCATCCCCGTCGGGTAGACTCCGGCGAGACACCCGCCCAAGACCAACCGCAGGGGGATGGCCACCCGGAGGTCGCCGGCCGTGGCCGGAAGGAGCGCGTTCGCGGCCGCGGCGGCGAGCGCGCTGACCACAAACACCGCGCGGGTCGAGACGATGTCGGCGATCCCGGTGATCGCGGACGCCAGCGCGCCGGCGACGAAGCCCACCTGGACGGCGACCGTGAGCAGGGCCACGGCGGCGGCGGTCAAATGCCACTCCCGCGCCAGCGACGGGGCAACCGCGGCCGCGCTGAACCACGTGCTCATCGCCCCGATCTGCGCCACGGCGATCAACGCGAGGGCCGCCCACCGCCCCTGCGGCGCGGCGGGATCAGGCATGGGACGGCGCGACGACGATCACCCCTTGCCGCGGCCGAGAGAACACGCCCGGACTCCCATCCGAGGTGCCGATCTCAAGTCGGGGAGGGACCACGGCGTCGAAGGCCCCCCGGTGGGCGCACGTCGCCCCGGCGCGGACCGGGCCTCCGCCGCGTCACCGGGGCGAGGCCGCCGGCGCGGGAAGGTCCTGCCCCGAGAGCCCGACGGACTCCGCGGCCTTCACGATCGCCCGCCAGGTATCCTCGGGGACTTCGATGCCCCCGGCCGTGCGCTGGCGGCGCGTTCTCGCCTCCGGCTCCCCGGGGGTCTGCACACATTCCACCCCCTGCGCCGGGGGGACCGCGCGCAAACGGGTGACGAGGGTCTTGGCGACCTGCTTCGCCCGCTCCGCCGGGCGAAACGCCCCGACGTAGACCGCGACGAACAACGCGCCCGATCGCCGGAACACCTCTTCGTCCGGTCCCCCGGGCTGATCGGCCCCGGTCAGGGCCTGTCCGAACAGCTCCGCCATCACCGACATGGCAAATCCTTTATGGCCGCCGAACGGCATCAGCCCTCCGCCGTTCATGAACTCGTTGGGATCCGTGGTCGGGCGTCCCAGACTGTCGACGATGCACCCGGGCGGGAGCGCCTTGTGCGCGTCCAGCGCCACCCTCACCTTGCCGGCCGCCACCGCGGTCGTCGCGAAGTCGAGGACCGCCGGGTGGTCGTCTTCGACCGGGAACCCGAACGACACGGGGTTGGTGCCCAGCGCCGGCCGGCTGCCGCCGTGGGGCACCGCCGGCCCCTCGCCCAACCCTCCGACCCACACCATCGCCGCGCAGTCCGAGGCGGCCGCCCGCTCGGGGTAGGCACCCACCCGCCCAAGGTGGGTGCAGCGGACGAGCGCCACGGCTCCCACGCCGTACTCCCGGGCCCGATCGACCGCGGCGTCGATCGCCACGGTGCCCGCGACCTGGCCGAAGGCCCACTCGCCGCTGACGATCGCGGATGCCCCGCGCGCCGCCTGGATGCGGGGCTCGGCGGCGGGCCGGACCTTTCCGTCCTTGACGCGCTTGACGTATTCGGGGATCCGCATCACGCCGTGCGAGTCGTGTCCCATCAGGTTGGCTTCGATCAGGGCGGACGAAACGGTCCTCGCCGTCGCCTCCGGCGCGCCCAGCGCGCGAAAGACGCGGACGCTGAGGTCCTCGAGCGGAGCCGCCTGAAATCTGAACGTCTGCATGAACCCACCCACCCCCTCAGATCGCCGTCAGCCCCACGCACTGGAGTTGCGGCGGCAGCATGATCAGCTCGGGAACGTAGCTCCGCGCCGGCAGGCTCGCCAGGAAGACACAGGCCGCCGCCACATCCTCGGGCTGCAGCGCCTGGTCCAGGACCGACCGCGGGGGCGGCTCGGACCGACGCTGCAGGATCGGGGTGTCGGTCAAACCCGGCAGGACCGCGGTCACGCGGATGCCGTTGCGGCGCTCCTCGAACATGGTGGCCTGACAGAGCCCGATCACGCCGTGCTTGCTGGCCTGGTACGCCGCCCCCGACGTGTCCCCCCACCGCCCGGACACCGACGAGACCTGCACGATCAGTCCGCTCCGGCGGTCCCGCATCGGCGGGAGCGCCGCCTGGATCGTATGAAACGCGCCGCTGAGGTTCACGCGGATCAGCTCATCCCAGTCCGCTTGGCTGAGGACGTCGAGCCGCCGCCTGGGCACGTTGGTGCCCGCAGCATTTACCACGATGTCGAGGGCATCCCACAACGCACGGACCCGGTCAACGGCCGCATCGACCTGCTCCCGCACCGCCACGTCCACGACCACCGCGTCGGCCCGTCCGCCTTCCGACCGGATCTGCGCGGCTACCTGCTCGAGCGCCGGCCCGGTTCGGGCCGCCACCACCACCGCCGCCCCGGCACGGGCCAAGGCCACGGCCGTGGCCCGGCCGATCCCGCTACTGGCCCCGAACACGAGCGCGCCCTGCCCGCTCAACACTCCCACCCCTTCGGCCTCCTCTCCGCTTCCTCCCGCTCGGGGAAAGATGACGTCGGCGGTCCGCCGCCCTTCATCGTCGGATCGCACGGCTCGCTGCAGATGGCGCCGCCCACGTTGAAGGTCCCCCGTAACGCCAAGATGCGCCGGCCATTCAGCCCCGGCCGGGCGCGGGGGGATACGGGAGCAGCGTGGGGCGCCAAGGGAGCCGCACATAGTCCTCGGGGATCAAAGGCGTAGACGACGGTGTCGGCGACCCGCCCTTCCCCATCGATGCGGGCGCGCCCGGAGCGTGCCCTCGCAAACCCACGCCTCCGCGACCTTCCGGCTCCGGGCGTTCCCACCCCCCGTCCGAATCTCCACTCGGTTGGCGCCCAACGCCTCGAAGGCGAACCGGACCAGCACCCGCACGGCCTCGGCCACATACCCCCGTCCCTGCGCCGCCGCCCGGATCCAATAGCCGATCTCAAATGTCCTGACCAACCAGTTGATCCGGTGGAGGCCGCTCCCCCGAGATAGCGACCCGTCGCGCGGTCAAAGATGCCGACGGTGAGGAACTCGCGGAGGACCCATCGCGCATTCAGCCGGGCAATCGTCGCCTGCTGATCGTCGAGCGCAGATCGTGCACCCAGGACACCCATGGGGCCAGATGCGCGCGCGACTCTTCCATCGCCTCCCAGACGGCGGAGGCATCCTCCGACCGGGGTGGCCAAAGCACACGCGGGGACCGTCGAGCTCCTCGGGAATATCGATCAGGACTGGATCGGGGTCGCCCAATTCTCCCGCCTCCACGGCGCCCGGCCCGCCCGAAGCGCATCGCGGCGCGCCCCGCCCGGTGGGCGCTCATCCCACCAACAAGATTGGATGCACCCCGAGCGGAAAGTCAACCGTACGGGGTCGTTCTCCTGCCCCGCGGTCGGCCGAATGTGCCCAGACGAATTTCGCGTCCCGCCCCCCTTCACCCCCCCCGGGGGCCGCCTTCCGCGATCGCCAGCCCGGCACAAGGAGGCCAACAGACGGTCGACCTCGACACCGTCGATGCAGCGGCGGCGCGCTCGTCGGCGGTGCCCGAGAGGCGCTTCCACTGCGCGATGGCCCGGGTGTGACCCATGAGGCGCCGCTGCGAAACGCAAGGCCTAGCGGTAGGTGGGTAGCACGATCGTGCACGCACGAGGTGATGGGCTCCTCCGGTTTCCTGGTCCGCTTTTCCCGTGGTGGTGGTCCCGGACGTCGGCGGGGAATTTGTCAGCGCGTGGGGCTTGCCCGAATGCCGGGGGGTGGAGCCGGTGTGCCCGCCCCACCCCCACCCACGCCACCCGGGCCAGCCGTCTGAGGCCGGCTCGTCACGCCTTCGGCTTGAAGAGTGCGAACACCGCGCCCTGCGGATCCTGGATCACCGCGAAGCGGCCGATATCCGGGATGTCCATTGGCGGCTGGAAGATCTTGCCGCCGAGGCTCGCGGCCTTCTTCGCCATATCGTCGACGTTCGTAACGGCGAAGTACGTGAGCCAGTTGGGCGGCACATCCTTCAAGCGCGGTGGTCGCTTCATCATCCCGCTGATCTGCTTTTCGCCGATCTTGAAGATCGTGTACGTGCCATCCTCGCCCATATCGACCTGTTCGGCGTTCCAGCCGAAGGTCGTTTTGTAGAACCGCCCGGCAGCTTCGGTGTCCGAGGTCATCAGTTCGTTCCAGCACATCGCGCCGATTTCGTTGACAACATCAGCGCCTTGATGGGTCTTGGCCTGCCAGATTGCGAAATGCGCACCTGTAGGATCTTGCAGGAATGCCATGCGTCCAGCATCCAGAACGTCCATGGCCTCGCCCATCGGCAACTTGCCGCCGCTCTGCTTCGCCTTCTTGACGACGTCATCGACGTTCGTCACGTTGACGAAGGGCAGCCAGTGCGACGGCACGCCTTTGGCGATGACCTCTTTGGGCAAAGCGGCGAGGCCACCGACACTCTTGCCCTTGTACTTGATGAACGCGTACGTCATTCCAGGGCCGGCCGGCATGTCCTCAAACTCCCACCCGAACAGGCTCCCGTAGAAGGGCTTTGCCGGTGCGGTGTCGGGGACCCCCAACTGTACCCAAGAGAAGACGCCGTGCGCGTGCTTGGTCTGTGTAGCCATATCACACCTCCTCTTTTGGCTCTCATTTGGTTCTTACCCATTAGTGGCGGACCTGGAAATCCACCTCTCTAATGAGAATGAGGCGAATACCCGCCAGCGCCCGAAGGAAACCTCCGAGGCACTCATGGGGGAGTGCACCACTGGTGGATGTCATTCCAGCGCCTTTCCCGAGGATGGTCTTGCTATTCAATATCGCCGCGTCAGCGCATGCGTCGCGTCTTGAGTACCAAGTAGTACGTTGGCACTAGGCCGAATCCGGATAGTGGTCCCCCCGACTCTTATGCGCCGGCATCGGCAGGATCCGCTGAATGACGTGTCATGGGAATTGATCGTGCCTGCCCGCAGGGTTTTGCCCCCCGACCTATGGAACCTGCCGCTCAAGATGAGGGGCTCGTCGCCCCGGCGGGCTGGCCGGTCGTGCTCAAGGCGATGCCGAGGAACACCAACCCCGTCCCCACCCCGAACCACGTCCCCAGCGGGTCCCCAAACAGCGCGGCGGAGGCACCCACTCCCACGATCGGCTGCAGGTACTGGAGCGCGGCCGCGGCGCTGGCCGGGAGGCGGTGCAGGGCGCGAAACCAAATCAGAAGCCCCACCACGGTGACCAGCAGGGCGAGGTACCCGACAACGGCCACCCCCTCGCCGGTGAGCCGCAGCGCCGCGTGCCGGAGCTCCCACGCCGCGACAGGGATCAACGCCAACGTTCCCGCTAGCGAGGTCACGGCGGCGATCGTGATCACGGAATACCGCCCGACCAATTCCACACTCATCACGTAGTACAGCGCGATGGTCACGGCGGAAAACAGCACCAGGGCCTCTCCCCCCAACGCGCGCGAGGTCAGCAGAGGCATGAGATGGCGGGGATCACCAGTGGCGACGAGGGCAACGCCCCCCAGGGCCACCGCAAACCCAAGGCCCTGCCGGAGGGCGATCGCCTGGCGCAGCCGGATCCGCGCGAAGACGACGACCAGAATGGGGATCGTCGCCGAGATCACCGTTGCCACCGACGCGGATGTTCTCCCGACGCCCAAGGTCTGCGAGAGCTGACCTACCGCGATGCCCAGCACCCCGAGCCCGGCGGCGGCGGCCAGCGACCGGGGGGGAGGCAGCGGCCGGCCGCGGAGCAGCCAAACGAAACACGGCGCGGCGACCACGTACCGCAGGGCGGTGAGGGTCAACGGAGGAATCTCTCGGAGTCCGAGCTTCGTCAGCGGGACCGATCCGCCCCAAATCAACGCAAGCAGGAGAAGCGGGCCAAATTCCCGCGCCGGTCCCAGGGGGCGCGCGCCGTGCACACCCCGGGCCAGCCTCCCGGAATCCTTGGGCGGTGACCCGGTCAGGGACATTTGCGGCCGCTCACGTGGCCCATGCCCAGCCGCCGATGCGAACGCGGCTACCGGTCGGGGGTCGGAGCGTGGGCCAATTCGACGAAGGGGCGGAGGGCCTGCGGGTTGCTCATCGCGTCCGGGCTGACGACCCCCTCCGCCGGCGCCCCCGCCAGAATCCGCTTCACCGGCACCTCGAGCTTCTTGCCGTTGAGCGTCCGAGGGACCTCTCCGATCGAGTAGATCGCGTCGGGCACGTGACGGGGCGACAGCTCGGCGCGCAGCGTCTGCTTGATCCGCGCCTGCAGGGCCGCATCGAGCCGGACGCCCTCCTTCAGGACGATGAAGAGCAGCAACCGCCCTTCCCGGCCCGACTCGCCAGTGTCGACCACCAGGCTGTCGAGCACCTCCGGGGTCTCCTCCACGACACGGTAGAACTCGCTCGTTCCCATCCGCACCCCGCCGCGGTTCAGCGTCGCATCCGAACGCCCGTAGATCACGCAGCTGCCGCGGGGGGTCACCCGGATCCAGTCCCCGTGCCGCCACGCCCCTGGAAAGGTCTCGAAGTAGCTTTCACGGTAACGGCGGCCGTCGGGATCGTTCCAGAAGAACAGCGGCATCGAAGGCAGCGGCTCGGTGATCACCAGTTCGCCCACCGCATCCACCACCGCCCGCCCCTCGGTGTTGAACGCCTCCACCCGGGCGCCGAGCCCCCGGCACTGGATCTCGCCGGCGGCGACCGGCAGCAGCGGGCACGACAGGACGAACGCCGTGCAGAGGTCGGTGCCTCCGCTCACCGAGCCCAGCCGCAGGTCCTCCTTCACGTGCTCGTACACCCAGAGGAACCCGTCCGGGGTGAGCGGCGCCCCCGTGGAGCCCAGCGCACGCACCTTCCCGAGATCGAACTCCCGCCCCGGGTCGAGACCGGCTTTGGCGCACGCCAGGATGAACGGGGCGCTAGTGCCAAAGTAGGTCAGCCCGGTCTCCTCGGCCATCCGCCACAGCGTCCGCAAATCTGGGTGATGCGGGCTGCCGTCGAAGAGGACCACGGTCATGCCCAGGAGCAGTCCGCTGATAAGGAAGTTCCACATCATCCATCCGGTCGTGGTGAACCAGAAGAAACGATCCTCGGAGGTGAGGTCCATATGCAGCGCCAGCGCCTTCAAGTGCTCGAGCAGGATTCCCCCGTGGCCCTGCACGATCGCCTTGGGGAGGCCGGTCGTCCCCGAGGAGTAGAGGACCCAGAGTGGGTGGTCGAACGGCACGGACTGGAATTCGAGCGCCGAAGGACTGGGACGGTCCGCGACCTCCGACCAGAGCTGCACGCTCGACAGCCGATCCCGAGGCGGAGCATCGCGGAGATACGGAACCAGCACCGTGGCCGTCACCGTCGGCAGGCAGCGTTGGAGCTCGGCCACCGCCTCCATCCGGTCGTACGATGCACCGCCGTAGCGGTACCCGTCAACGGCAAACAACACGTTCGGCTCGATCTGCCGAAACCGGTCGACCACGCTGCGGATCCCGAACTCCGGGGGGCAACTCGACCAGATCGCCCCGAGGCTGGCCGCGGCCAGAAACGCGACCAAGGTCTCGGGGATGTTGGGCATGTAGGCGACGACCCGGTCTCCCCGCCCCACCCCCATCTGCCGCAGCGCCGAGGCGACCGCAGCGGTCTGCCGGTGGAGTTGGGCGTAGGTCAGGGTGGTGGGCGGCCGCGTCTCGGATCGGGATAAGACCGCCGGATGCTCGTCCCGGCGGCGCAACGCGTGCTCCGCATAGTTGATCTCCGCCCCGGGAAACCAGGTCGCACCGGGAAGCCGGCGATCGGCGAGCACGCGGGCATACGGGTGGTGCGACCGGACATCGAAGAACTCCCAGATCGAGGTCCAGAACCCCTCCAGATCGGTCACCGACCAGCGCCACAGCTCTTCGTAGGAGTCGAACGCCCGCCCCCGCCTGGCTTCGAGCCAGGCGAGGTACTTCGTGATGGCGGCGCGCGAGCGATCCTCGGCCGTCGGCTCCCACAACACCGTGCCTTCCCTTACCGGGCCCGCCTGGTGGCGGTACGTCATATCGCCTTCCACCCTCGCGGTCAGACTTCGGGCCGATCACCAACCCACGAACCCCAGCGCTCCCCGCCCGCCTCCTATTCTAAAACCGTGCGCCGTTTGGCGCCAGCGCGGCAGAGCGCACCGGCCCCGCGCGCCGAGGCTCCGCCTTGCGGCCCTGCGCACTTCCGCGCGCGCGGCCACGATCTTGCCGGGGGTGGGCGGGCGCGGTACGATTAAGGTGAAGGCGGAAGCGGCCGACGGGACGCGTGAAGGCAGAAAGGAAGTGAGCGTCCATGTTGTGGCAGAACGTGGTTAACGCATTGATCGGGATCTGGTTCATCATCGCTCCAGCCGTCCTCCCGTTTCCCGATAACGCGGTGACGGCGTGGACGAGCGTCATCGGCGGCGTGATCCTGCTGGTCCTCGCGGGGAGCGCCGCACTCAGCGAAGGGGCGCGACGGCGGGTCTGGATCCAGATCGTGACCGGACTCGTCGGGATCTGGTTCATCGTCGCGCCGTGGGTGCTGTCGTTTACGGCCAGACCGGGAAACTTCTGGACGTCCCTGGTTCTCGGGATCGTCGCGTTGAACCTGAGCATCTGGGATCTGGAGGGACTGCCGAAGGCCGCAAGCACCCAGCACTCGCACTAGCCTGACCCGACCCCGCCCCGCTTCCCGCCTTCTCCTCTTGACGCAATGAGCCCGGGCCGCGCATCAAACGGCCCGGGCCGGTTGGGCCCGGGCCGGTCCAGTTGTCCGAGGGGTGCGGACGGCTATTCGATAAAATCCTTGAGCCGCTTGCTGCGGCTGGGATGGCGGAGTTTGCGGAGCGCCTTCGCCTCAATCTGGCGGATGCGCTCGCGCGTGACGCCAAACTCCTGGCCCACCTCTTCCAGGGTGCGCGGCCGCCCGTCGTCGAGCCCGAACCGCAACTTGAGGACCTTACGCTCGCGCGGCGTCAGAGTGTCGAGCACGCCCTCCAACTGCTCCTTCAGCATCGTGAACGACGCGGCTTCGGCGGGGGCGAGGGCGTCCTGATCCTCGATAAAGTCCCCGAGGTGGCTGTCCTCCTCCTCCCCGATCGGGGTCTCCAGCGAGATCGGTTCCTGCGCGATCTTGATAATCTCCCGAACCCGCTCCGTCGGCATCTTCATCACCTGGCCGATCTCCTCCGGGGTCGGCTCGCGGCCGAGCTCCTGGAGCAGTTGCCGGGAGATTCGGATCAGCTTGTTGATCGTCTCGACCATGTGCACGGGAATCCGGATCGTCCGTGCCTGATCGGCGAGCGCGCGCGTGATCGCCTGTCGGATCCACCAGGTGGCATACGTGCTGAACTTGTAGCCCTTGCGCCAGTCGAATTTTTCGACGGCCCGGATCAACCCCAGGTTGCCTTCCTGGATCAGGTCCAGGAACAGCATGCCACGGCCGACGTACTTCTTGGCGATGCTCACCACCAAGCGCAGGTTGGCCTCGATCAGGCGGCGCTTGGCCTCCTCGTCGCCCCGCTCCATCCGCTTGGCCAGCTTGATTTCCTCCGCGGAGTTGAGCAGGGGCACTTTCCCGATCTCCTTGAGGTACATCCGGACAGGATCGTCGATGCTCACCCCCTCCAGGGGCTCCAGCACCGCTTCGGGTTCCTCCTCGTCGTCCGCGGGCTTCTCCGCGTCCTTGGGGTCGTCGACAACCTTGATCTCGAGATCGACCAGCATCCCGTAGATGCGGTCGTACTCGTCGAGGTTGTGCTCGACTTCGGGCGCGGCTTCCTGAATCTCGTCGTAGGTGACGTAGCCGCGCTTGCGGCCCGACTCGACGAGTTGGCGTATCTCGCTCGAGAGGGTGCTCAGCACCTTCTCGGCGTCCGCCTTTTTCCGGGCCGGTCCCGCTCCGTCCGTCCCGGGCAACGCTTGTGCTTTACGAGGCTTGGGCACTACCCTTCAACTCCCTGTACAATTCTTGTAGTTCAATTTGTAGGGCTCCCACGCGAACCTGGTCCCCGGTGCGCTCGGCCCGTTCCAAAGCCACCCGCAGATCATCGACCCTCCCCTGCAGCACAAACCGTCTCAGCCGTCGGGCGCACGCCTCCGCACCCCGCTGCGGGTCTCCCGCGGACGGCTCGGCAATCAAAAATCGGCTGAGGAGCGAGATCGCCGTCTCGCTCCGGAGCCGCCCCCGCAGCCACGCCGACCCATCGACCCCGGCCGCCTCCTCCGCGAAGACCGCCGCTGCCAGTTCCCGGTGTGCCGGCTCAACAAACATCTCCGGGGTAACTACGCCCCGGAGGGAATCCCGCGCGTCCGCGCTTGTCACCAACAGGTGGAGCAGCTCCCGCTCAGTCACCACCCTCCCACTCGCGTCGGACGCCGGCTGCACCTGGACCGGGGCCCTCAACTCCGCCGCCCCAGGCCGGGAACGACCCATACGCCGCAACTGTCCCCGGATGGCCTCCTCCCGGACGCCCAGCCGATTGGCAAGGAGGCGAACGTATTCCTCCTGGCGCACGGGATGTGTCACCGATACGATTAACTGACTAATTTCGTTAACAATTCCTACCTTTCCTTCCACGGTCTTGCTGTCGAACCGGCTGGAAGCCAGGGCCAGTTTGTAGTCGAACACCGGCAGGGCCGCGGCACAAAGCCTCCGGAAAGCCTCCGGCCCCTCCTCCCGGAGGAAGGCGTCGGGGTCGGATTCTCCGGGCAGCACCGCCACCCTCACCGGGAGCTCGGCCTGATCGAACACCTCGAGCCCCCGCTCCGAGGCCCCCACCCCCGCGGCGTCGGCGTCGTAGACCAGGATCGCCCGAGCCGCAAACCGCTTGAGCAACAACGCCTGATCGAGCGTCAACGCCGTCCCCAGCGAGGCCACGGCGTTGCGGATGCCGTACTGGTGGCAGGCCAGCGCATCCATGTAGCCTTCGACGACGACGGCCTCGCCGGTCTCGCGGATGGCCTCCCGGGCCTCCCCCAGGGCGTAGAGCGTCTTTCCCTTCGTGAACAGGGCGGTCTCGCGGGTGTTCAAATATTTGGGGGTGCCGGCATCGAGGACCCTGCCGCCAAACGCCACGGGCCGGCCCTGGAGGTCGTGGATCGGAAAAATCACCCGATCCCGAAGCGCATCGTAGTGCCCATCCCCCCCGGGCCGCGCCACCGCCAAACCCGCCGACTCCAGGACGGCGGCGTCGAAGCCCCGCGCGTGCAGCGCCCGGATCAAGTGGTCCCAGCCCGGCGGCGCGAAGCCGAGCCGAAACGCCAGCTGGATCTCCGGATCGACCCGTCGACCGGCCAGGTATCGACGCGCCCGATCGCCCCCCGGCGCTTTCAGCTGCGCTTGGAAAAAAGCGGCCGCCTCGGCGACGGTCCGGAGAAGACGCTCCCGTTCCCCTTGCGACGGATCATCCTTGGGTGCGTGCTCGACCCGGACGCCGGCGCGGTCCGCCAGGTCCCGCCGGGCCTCGGCGAACGTCACCGTTTCCATCCGCATCACAAAGTCAAACACGTCGCCTCCGGCGTGACAGCCGAAGCAGTAGAAGAAGCCCCGCTCCGGGTCGACCGTAAACGAGGGGGTCTTCTCCGAGTGGAACGGGCACAACCCCTTGTAACTCCGGCCGGCCCGGCGCAGGGTGACGTGTTGGGACACGACCTCCAGGATATTCACCCGGCGCCGGATCTCGTCGGTGATTTCCTTTGCTCCCGCCATCGCCCGCCGCGGCGGCGGCGCCGTGGTAGCGCTCGATCGACCCGCCGCGCCTCCTTCGTGTGTCTGGTGAAGTATCTTCCGCCCGAACCCTTCGGTCCCTGCCGAACGTCGAAGCGGCCGGCGCGGGGCGGGCGTGCAGGGAATCGCCGCGGGCCGACACGAACTCCCACCCCGCGCCTTCGAGGAGGTTTCTATGGATAATATCCGCACGTCCGAGAGCCATGTCCTCTACCGGATGGGGGCCGCGGACCGCGTCCGCGCCGTCCGCGCGGCCGGCATCTACATCTACGACGACCAGGGGCGGCGGTATCTCGATGGATCGTCGGGACCGCTGGCCGCCAACCTCGGCCACGGGGTGCCGGAGATCCTCGCGGCGATCGAGGCGCAGCTCCATCGGATGACGTTTGCGCACGGTTCCACCTTCAGCAGCGAGGCGCAGGAGCGGGCTGCGGATCTCGCGGTGAGCTTCGCCCCTCCGGGGCTCACCCGGGTGTTCTTCGTGTCGGGAGGCAGCGAGGCCACCGAGACCGCGGTCAAGCTGGCGCGCCAGTACTGGGTCGACGCCGGCCGTCCGAAGAAGTACAAGATCATCAGCAAGCGGGCCAGCTATCACGGGGCGACCCTGGCCGCCCTCGCCCTGTCCGGGTTCGCCGCCCGCCGAGGCCCCTACGCCCCCCTCCTGCTCCCGTTTCCCCAAATCCCTGAGGTGCACTGCCGCCGCTGCCCGTTCGGGCTGACGTACGGCCGGTGCGGGATCGAGTGTGCGACCGCGCTAGAAGCGGCCATCCGACGGGAGGGGGCGCAGGAAATCGCGGCGTTCATCGCGGAGCCCCTGTCGGGTGCGGCCAACGCGGCGGTCGTCCCGCCGCCCGAATACTTCCCGCTGATCCGGGAGATCTGCGACCGGCACGAGATCCTCTTCATCGCCGACGAGGTGATGACGGGGTTCGGGCGCACCGGCGCCAACTTTGCCATCGACCACTGGAAGGTGATCCCCGACATCATCGTGTGCGCGAAGGGCCTCGGGGCCGGGTACATCCCCATCGGCGCCGTGATCGTGCACCAACGGATCAGCGACCGGATCCTGCGCACCTCCGGCCAGTTCATCCACGGGCACACCTACGCCGGCAACCCGCTGGCCTGCGCCACCGCCGCGGCGGTGCTGGAGTACGTGCGGGCGCACGATCTCGTGACCGCCGCGAAAACGCAAGGCGAACGCCTGGCCCGCGAGCTCGAACCGTTGCGGACCCAGCGCGGCGTCGAGGAGATCCGAGGCCGCGGGCTGATGTGGGGGGTGGAGTTCGCCGCCCCGCCCGGTCATCCGGCGGCCGGGGCGCCCGGCCGGGCGGTGGTCGAAGCCGCCTTCCGGAACGGCCTCCTCGTTTACCCCGCGGGTGGGGCGCTTGAGGGATCGACCGTCAACCAGATTCTCGTCGGGCCGCCCCTCACGATCACGGAGGGCGAGATCGAAGAGTTGGGTGGATTGTTGCGGCGAAGCGTTGCGGAGGCGCTGGCCTGACCGCGCCCTAGGCGATCTTCATCTCTCCGAGGTACGCGCTGCGGATCATCTCGTTCTCGCGCAGGCTCTTCGCCGTCCCGGAGAGAACCACCTGACCGGTCTGCAGCACGTAGCCGCGGTTGGCGATGGAGAGCGCCATGTTGGCGTTCTGCTCGACGACGAAGATCGTCGTCCCCTGCCGGTTGATCGTCTGGATGATGTCGAAGACCTGCTCCACGAACGCGGGCGAGAGCCCCATCGAGGGCTCGTCCATGCACACCAGCGTGGGCCGTGCCATCAGCGCCCGCCCGATCGCCACCATCTGCTGCTCGCCGCCGGACAGGGTCCCCGCCAGTTGGGTGCGCCGCTCCTTCACCCGCGGGAACAGGCTGTAGACGCGCTCGAGGTCCTCCTGGATCCCGGCGGGGTCCTCGCGCGTGAACGCCCCCATCTCCAGGTTCTCGTAGACCGTCATTTTCGGAAACAGCCGGCGGGCCTCCGGGACGGGCGCGATCCCCCGGCGCACCCGCTCCGACGTGGACAGGGTGTTGATCGACTCACCGCGGTAGGTCACCGTGCCACGGGCCGGCTTGACGATCCCCAGGACCGTCTTCATCGTCGTGGACTTGCCGGAGGCGTTCCCCCCGAGCAGGCAGACGATCTCCCCCGCGCGGATCTCGTAGTTCACCGCCTTGAGGGCGTGCAGCTGCCCGTAGTAGGTGTCGACGTCCTTAAACTCGAGCAGCGGCCGTCCGTCCGAGGTAGGCCCGGATGACATCGTCGTTGCGCTGAACCTCCTCCGCCCGACCTTCCGCGATCTTTTCGCCGTAGTCCAGCACGGTCACGCTGTCGGCGATGGTGTTGACCACGTTGAGCTTGTGCTCGATCAGGAGCACCGTGATCCCCAGATCCCGCAGGCTTCGGATCTGATCGGCGAGCTCGAGGGTCTCCGCGGGGTTCATGCCGGCGGTCGGCTCGTCGAGCAGGAGGAGTTTGGGCCGGGTGGCAACCGCCCGGGCGATCTCCAGGCGGCGCCGGTTCGCGTACGAGAGGCTGCCCGCCGTGTGATTCACCCGTGGGATCAAGCGGTTGCCGAAAATGCCCAGGACCTCCATCGCCCACGCCCGCGAGGCGACTTCTTCGGCCCGTACCGACGGCGGGCGCACCACCGCGCCCAGGGCGGTGGCGCGCGTCCGGACGTGCATCCCCACGAGCACGTTGTCCAGCACGGTCATGTTGGCGAACAGACGGAGCGTCTGGAACGTTCGGGCGATGCCCCGCTCCACGATGGCGTGCGGGGGGAAGCCCGTGATCTCCCGCCCCATGAAGAGCACCCGCCCACTGTCGGGGGTGTCCAAGCCGGTGATCAGATTGAAAAAGGTGGTCTTCCCGGAACCGTTGGGGCCGATCAGGCCGACCACGGTATGGGGCTGGATCTTCAAGTCGACCCCCTTCACCGCGGTAATCCCCCCGAACCGCTTCGTCAGCCCTTGGGTCTCGAGCATCGGGGTTCCGGCCGGCAATTCCACTCTCTCGATCCGGCTGAGGGTCACCGTCCCGCCGCGCGACGGCATCGCCGCCTGCTCGGTGAGGGACAGGGCCGCGGCCGGCCGAGAGGCTGGGATCAACCCCTGGCGGCGGTACAGCATCATGAACACGAGGATGATGCCGAAGATGAGCTCGATCGACTGGACCAGATCGAGGGTCTGCAACCAGGGGCTCTGGACGAAGCGGCCCAGCGCGTGCACCCCCTGGGTGAGATCCTGCAGGAACCAGGACTGGAGGAGCTGCAACAGCAGGGCTCCCACCACGACCCCCGCCACGCTGCCCATCCCGCCGAGCACGATCATCACCAGCACCATCACCGAGACGGGGAACATGAACATGTCGGGGGTCGCGGTCTGCAGCTTGGCCACGTACATCGTCCCGGTCGCCCCGGCGAACGAGGCCCCGATGGCAAACGCCAGGAGCTTCAGCCGGGTGCGGTTGACCCCCATCGCCCCGGCGGCGATCTCGTCCTCCCGGATCGCCATCCAGGCCCGGCCGATGCGGGAATCCTTCAGCCGGTAGCTGATGAAGATGAGCAGGGCGATCACGATGACCCCGAGATAGTAGTACGGGAGCGAGTCCACCCCAAACTTGAAACCGAGGATCCTCGGCGGGATGACCCCATTCAGGCCCGCGGCCCCGTTGGTGAGGACGGGGGTGTTGCGCACCACGATGGGGACGATCTCCCCAAACCCCAGCGTGACGATCGCCAGATAGTCGCCCTTCAACCTCAGCGTCGGGGCGCCGAACAGCACGCCGAAAAACGCCGCCACCAGCGCCGCGCCGGGGAGCATCAGCCAGAACGAAAAATGGAGCTGCACGACGTCCGGCACGCCTTCGATGTGGAACCGGCTGACGAGACCCAGCCACTGCAGCGGCTCCCAGAAGGCAGCCCAGTGCGGCGACACCTGACCGGAGGCGACGATCCCGTAGATGTACGCGCCGATGGCGAAGAAGGCGGCGTAGCCGAGGTCGAGCAGGCCGGCGAACCCCACCACGATATTGAGGCCGAGCGCCAGGATGGCAAAGGCGGTCGCGTTGGCCGCCGCATCGATGTCGCCGCCGTTCCGGACGATCACCGGGAAGAGCAGGGCCCCGGCAAGCAGGACGCCCATGCCGAGGCGCCGTTTCAGCGGCGCGGGAATCCAGCGGGTGGATGCACCGAACACGTCGCCGATGCTCCGGCCCCGCGGGGAGGTAAGGGCCTCGGGCTCGGCGGCCGGTGCAGGGGAAACGTCAGCCACGCGTCGTTCTCACGATTTCTGAGGAGTGGAAAGCCCGAGCAGCCCCGTCGGACGAAGGACGAGCACGATGATCAGGATGGAGAAGATGATCACGTCCGTCCATCGCACCTGAAGCAGCTGCCCCCCCACCGACTCGATCAGCCCGATGATCAGCCCGCCGATCATCGCCCCCACGATGTTTCCGATCCCGCCCAGCACCGCCGCCGTAAACGCCCGGAGGCCTGCCGAGTACCCGATCAGGAAGCTCGTAAAATTGTAGTAGAGGCCGAAGATCAACCCCGCCGCACCGGCCAAGGCCGACCCGATGAAGAAGGTCAACATCACGATCCGGTCGACCTCGACCCCCATCATCCGGGCGGCTTCCTGATCTTGCGCCGTCGCCCGCATCGCCTTGCCCATCTTCGTCCGCTTGACAAAGAGGTGCAACGCGCCCATCAGGACGAGCGACACCACCCAGAGCAGGACCTCCCGCAGCCGCAGGGTGGCCTGCCCGATGTGCCAGCTCACCGCCGGCAGCGGATTGGGATAGTTCATGGTCTGCGCCCCCACCGTCAGCAACACGACGTTGTAGATGATGTAGGAGACGCCGATCGTGGTGATCATCGCCGCCGTCCCGGGAACGTTCCGCATCGGGCGCAGCGCCGTGCGCTCGACGAGGACACCGACCAGCCCCGACACGAGCATCGCGCTCCCAAACGCCAGCGAGAGCGCGGCGACGAGCGGGATGCCGCTGAGGGCGCGCGTCTGACCGGAAAGGCCGATGAATTGCAGAACAAACAACGCAATGAACGAACCCAGCATGAAGATATTGAAGTGGGCGAAGTTGATCAACTCGATGATGCCGTAGACCATCGTGAACCCGAGCGCGAGGAGCGAGTACATCGCCCCCAGGCTCAGGCCGTTGATGACCTGCTGCAACAAAATGTCCCGGAAGGTCATCCGTCGCCGCCCTCGGGGGCGGGCCCCAAAGCAAGTGGAGCGGGTCGGTGCCCCTGACCGGGAGACCTGTGAGGGGGCGACCCGCTCCACATAGGTGAGCCTTACCCGCTAGTTCTGCGGTGCCGGACCGATATACTTGTACTGGTGCAGGATGTCGTTGTCCGGGAATTTGGTGTTGTGCGTGACCTGGAAGACGCTGACGATCCTGCTCTTGATATCCCCGTTCTGGTCGAACGAGATCGTCCCTTGCATGGTCTTGAGACTCGTCGCCTGGATGGCGTCGCGCACGTTGTGCCGATCGGGAACCTTCCCGCTCTTCGCCACCCGCCCGATCGCGTCCAGGACCACGAGCGCCGCATCATAGGCCGTGATCGAGTAATCGCCGGGGTTCTTCCCCCAGCGCTTCGCAAACCGGGCCACCCACGGCTGGACCTCAGGGTCTTCTGTGAGGTGCGGTCCCGCGATCGTCGCGTACCATCCATCGGACGCGGGGAACCCCGCGCCGGAGAGCAGGTTCGCGCTGTACACCCCGTCGCCGCCGCCCTTGATCACCTTGGGGATCACATCGTAGGCCTGCTTGGCGAACTTCGACCCGGCCTGCTCGACGCCGCCGTAGTAGACCGCGTCGGGGTTGAGCCCCTTGATCTTCGTCAGGATCGTCGTGTAGTCGGCTTCCTTGGGGTTCAGCTGGTCCCGCCCCAGGATCTTGATGCCCTTCTCTTGGGCCCGCTGCTGGAACGAGTTGGCGATGCCGACGCCGTAAGCGCCGGAATCATCAAGCACGTAAATCGTCTTCACGTGCAGGGTCTCGGCAAAGTAGTTCGCCATGTTCGGACCCTGATACCGATCGGTGGTCACGGTGCGGAAGTACACCGCCTTCCCGCTGGGGCGGAACTGGGAGGCGAACTTCGGATCCGTGATATCGGGGTTCGTCGAGCTGGGAGTAATCGTCGCCATGTCGCCTTCGCTCAGGATCGGCGACATCGCCTTCCCCTCACCGCTCATCTGCGGCCCGACGTTGGCCACGACGCCCCCGGTGGCCAGCAGCTTCTTGGTGTTGGTGGCGGCCTGCGCCGGATCGTACTGTCCGGCGGTCGCCGTGCCGTCGTCGAGCACGACGGCCTCGATCTTGTACCCGCCGACGCCGCCCTTGGCGTTCGCTTCTTCGATCGCCAACATCGCGCCGTCCTTGATCAGCTCGGCGTCTTCGGCGTCCGCACCGGTCAGCGGCAGGGTGATGCCGACCATAACGGTTTTCGACTGCGCCAAGCCTTTCGGCAGCCCGCCAAACGTGACCAGGGTCACGACAAGGCCGAGGCACACCGCCATCCCTAGAAGCCTACCGAACTGTGGGGACTTCCGGACTCTCATAGGCGCCTCCTCAACGAACCGATATTAAAGATGACATACGTGCAGCTTGGCGTAAGGTTCCCCTGCCGGGGGAACATTTCCTCTAAGTGTATACACATACACGAAAAGAGATTTTGATCACCGCCTTCCCGGCCCAAAGAGTTCGACTCGGTGGGATCACTAGATTCGAACGAACGTTCGCGGCGCGGTTGGGGGGAAAGCCGCCATTCTCTCCCGCCAGACGGCTGCGACGCATAGAAAGAACTCACAGCGGCCTCTGCTCGTTACGATGGAGACGGCGCAAGCAGCCGCGATGGACCTGCGAGGTTGCGGGATATCCCTGACCTTCCTATAATATCTGCGTGCCAAAACGCGCCAAGAGGAGGGTGGTATGAAACGGATCTACCAATTTGCCGCTGTCTGGGGGGGGATCGGGGCCCTGGTTCTTCTGGGCCTGCCTCAAACCGGCGGAGAAGCCGCCGGCAGCGGCCCCGCGGAGTTCTCCATCGTCGCCGCGCAAACCGCTGCGAACGGTGAGTTGAACTTCAACGGAACCGACAAAGGGCACCTGGTGATCACGGTGCCTCTGGGGGCGACCGTGAAGCTGACCCTGTCGAACAAGGGCAGCCTGCCGCACAGCCTAGAGGTGATCCGGTACTCGGATACGCTACCGGCGCAGGCCCTGCCGACGCCCGAGTTCCCGGGTGCGGTGACCAGCAACCCGCAGGTGGGGATCACCAAGGGGCAGACCGCCACCCTCCAGTTCACCGCCAGCAAGGCGGGAAAGTACCAGTTCATCTGCGGCTTTCCCGGGCACGCGCTACTCGGCATGTGGGGCATCTTCCAAGTTTCCCCCTCAGCGACGGCCAAGCCGAGCATGACCGTCAACAAATAGCCGCGCGTTCCCGTGCGCGAGGCGGGTGAGCCCGCCCTTCCCCTCCCCGACCGCGCGTCGGGAGGGGAGGGTTACGCGGCGCTTGGGACGAATTAATGCGCAGTGATCGGCGGGGCATGATCTAGGCAGCACCTCGATCCTCGACCACGCGGTAGAGAGGACAATCGATGCAGCCGCAGAGCGGTGTCCGCGACGAACGACGCGCGGGGTTTTGGGCCGGGATCCTTTTCCTGTTCATCCTGGTCGCCGGCGTCGTCTCCTTCATCGTGGCCAGGTATCACTGGTGGCTCCAGCCTCTCGCGTCGGTCCAGGGACGGGTGATCGACGAGTACTTCTACGCCATTCTCGTGGCGACGGCCATCGGGTTCGTGGCGCCCCACATCTTTCTCGCGGTCGCCCTAATGCGCTACACGGCCCGCGGCAAGGAGCGTGCCGCGCACTGGCACGAGCACCTGGGCGCCGAGCTGACCTGGACGCTGGTCCCCGGCGCCGCTTTCATTTTCCTGGGGATCCTGGGGGTGTTCACCTGGTCGCGGCTTTACAGCGCGCCCCCGGCGAACGCCCAAGTCGTGGAGGTGACGGGCCGGCAGTTCTTCTGGTACATCCGTTACCCCGGGCCGGATGGGAAGCTCGCGCGCACCGATCCCACCCTCGTCTCGCAGAGCAACCCGCTGGGGCTGGATCCCAACGACCCGGCCACCAAGACCAACCTGGTCGTCACCAACGAACTGCACCTGGTGGTCGATCGCCCGGTCGAGGTCCGCATCCGATCGATCGATGTGATCCACAGCTTCTTCCTCCCGAACTTCCGGGTAAAACAGGACGCTGTGCCGGGCCGGACGGTCGACATCTGGTTCACGCCCGACAAGCCGGGGAGCTACCAGATCGCGTGCGCCCAGCTGTGCGGGGTCGGCCACTACACGATGCGGGGAAACGTCACCGTCCAGTCCCAGGACGCCTTCGACCAATGGCTCCAGCAGCAGGCAGCGCATTGAGCGAGGATCCTCGATCAAGGAGAGCATCCGTGGAGACCGCACTCGCACACGACGCGCACGTCACCCATCACCGGGAAGGCTTCATCCGCCATTATGTATTCAGTTTGGATCATAAGATGATCGGCAAGCAGTACTATTTCGTCACGCTGTTCATGGCCATGGTTGGCGGGGCGCTCGCGATGCTGATGCGGGCGCACCTCGGGTGGCCGGACCGGGGGATCCTGGATCCGGAGACCTACCTTCAGGCGGCGACGATGCACGGCACGGTGATGATCTTCTTCTTTCTGACGTCGATCCTCACCGGGGCCTTCGGCAACTTCCTCATCCCCCTGATGATCGGGGCCCCCGACATGGCGTTCCCGGTCCTCAACATGATGTCGTTCTGGACCTTTGTGCCCTCGGTGCTCGTCCTGCTCGCCTCCTTCTTCGTCCCCGGGGGACCCGCCGGCAACGGGTGGACCTCGTACGCGCCGCTCTCGGCGGTTCCGCAGGCGTCGCCGGCCTCCGGGCTCGGCCAGACGCTGTGGCTGGTGGCCATCCTCATCCTGATGATCTCGGCCCTGTTCGGATCCCTCAATTTCCTGACCACCATCATCAACATGCGCGCGCGCGGCCTGTCGATGGGCCGGCTGCCGCTGACGATCTGGGGGATCTTCATCACGGCGATCCTCGCGCTTCTCTCCTTCCCCGTCCTCATGGCCGCGCTGACGATGCTCCTGATGGACCGCGTGGCGGGGACGAGCTTCTTCGTGCCGGCCAACCTCTTGATCGGCGGCACGCTGGTGCATCACAGCGGCGGCGAACCGCTGCTCTGGCAACACCTCTTTTGGTTCTTCGGGCACCCCGAGGTGTACATCCTGATCCTCACCCCGATGGGGATTGTCTCGGACGTCATCTCGACGTTTTCGCGCAAGCCGATCTTCGGCTACAAAGCGATGATCCTCTCCCTCGCCGCGATCGGGTTCCTCAGTTTCCTCGTCTGGGGACACCATATGTTCGTCAGCGGGATGAACCCGATCCTGGGGGCGACGTTTACGATCTCGACGATGATCATCGCCATCCCCTCCGCGATCAAGACCTTCAACTGGCTGACGACGCTCTGGCAGGGGCGGACCCGGTTCACCACCGCGCTCCTCTTCGCCGTCGCCTTCGTCTCGCTGTTTGTCACGGGTGGGCTGAGCGGGATCTTCCTCGCCGCCTCGCCTGTGGATCTCTACTTCCACGACACGTACTTCGTGGTCGCGCACTTCCACTTCGTCATGGCGGCCGCGGCGCTGTTCGCCATCTTCGCCGGGACCTACTATTGGTTTCCCAAGATGTTCGGGCGGATGATGAACGAGCGGCTGGGAAAGATCCACTTCGTGCTCACCTTCCTCGGCATCTACGGGACCTTTTTCCCGATGCACTTCCTCGGCACCAATGGGATGAGCCGGCGGCTCTACACCCCGAATTTCTATCCGTTCCTGAGTCAGGTGCAGCCGCTCGATGTCTTTATCTCGATCTGCGCGTTCGGGCTGGGGGCGGCGCAGCTGATTTTCATCTACAACTTCTTTGCGACAATCTTGCGGGGCCCGAAGGCCGAACGCAACCCATGGGAGGCGAACACACTGGAATGGACCGCGGACTCCCCACCCCCGCATGGGAACTGGCCTGAGCCGCCGGTGGTGCACCGGTGGCCTTACGACTACAGCGTGCCCGGCGCGGCGGAGGATTACATCCCCCAAACGGTGCCCGCCTCACCGGCCTACGCCGGCGGTCACGGTGGCGGCGGCGGGGAGAGTTAGCCGATCATGCCCACCGAGCTGATCGAAAAGCTCAAACCGGTCGTCGGGGGCCCGGGCCGGCCTGGCGGCGGTGGCCGGTCCGACGACAACGGCGCCAGGTCAGGTGGGGGCCCGACGCCGGCAAGCATGGCGACGATGGGCATGGCGTTCGCCTTGGCGGCGATCGCCATGCTGTTCGTGGCGTTCACCACTACCTACCTGGGGCATCACCAGGACGAAACCTGGGCCACCCTCCCCCTCCCCGGCGTCCTCTGGGTGGATACCGCGGTGCTGCTCGCGAGCAGCGCCGCCCTGGAATGGGGGCGGCGGCAGGCGAGGCGGGGGCACGCGGTGGCCTTTCGGCGGGGGATCACGGCGGCCTGGGGGCTGGGCCTCGTGTTTCTCGCCGGGCAGCTCGTGGCGTGGCGCCAGTTCGTGCACCTGGGAATCTACCTGTCCAGCAATCCGCACAGCTCATTCTTCTACCTGCTCACGGGGGCGCACGGGGTGCACCTGCTGGTGGGCCTGGTGGCGCTTGGAATGATCCTGCCCCGGGCGTGGGCGACCTTCCCCCCTTTCCGGTCAACCGCGGTCGAGGTCACCACCCTCTACTGGCACTTCTTGACCGGGTTGTGGCTCTATCTTTTTGTCATGCTGTTCTGGTTGTAAACTGAGCGGCGGCGCCCGCATGAGGAGCGGCTGGGGACGATGACGAGCGCGGTGGAGACACGGGAACAAGGGCGGGACCTCGGAGCGCGCTGGGGCGGCGGGCGGTCGCCGTGGGACATCGGTTGGCCCAAGCTCATGATGTGGCTGTTCCTCATCTCCGACGCCATGACGTTTGCCGGGCTGCTGATCGGCCTGTGGGTGATGCGGCTCGCCAGTCCCACTTGGCCCAACCACCTCCCCGGCGTGATGAACATCCCCTTCGTCGCGACGATGACGGTGATCCTCATCTGCAGCAGCACGACGATGGCGATGTCGGTGTACGCCCTCCGGCAGGGGCTCCGCCGGCAGGCCGTGTGGTTCCTCGCCGCGACCGTGATCGCCGGGCTGCTGTTCGCGGGTATGCAGGCGCGCGAGTGGACCCACTTCATCGAGCAGGGCGCCCGCCTCACCGGCAACCCCTGGGGGGTGCCGGCGTTCAGCTTCAGTTTCTTCATCATCACTGGGTTGCACGGCGCCCACGTCCTCGGCGGCATCGTGTACCTGTGGCTGATGGCCGACCGGGTCGCCCGGGGCGTTTCCTCGGCGGAAGGGGTCGAGGTCGCCGGGCTGTACTGGGGATTTGTCGACCTGGTCTGGGTGTTCATCTGGTCGTCGATTTACCTGCTGTGATGCGGGCGTCTCGACCCTACCCGACGGAGGCCAACGGATCATGACGGATGAAACGCAGGGCCTGAGCCGGCTCTACCTCACCGCCTGGTTGGTCCTCATCGCCATCACCGCCCTCGAGATGAGCACGGTGTTGGTCTTTCACATCTCGGCGGGGACCCGCGTCGTCATCTTGATCGTGTTGGCCCTGATGAAGGCGAGCCTGATCGGCGCCTATTACATGGGCCTGCGCTTCGAGCGGCTGGCGATGGCCTACATCGCGATCCTGCCGTTGATCCTGCTCCTCCTGATGCTGCTCGCGGTCGTCCCTGACGCCGCCCTGCTCCTGCCGCGCCACTAACCCCATCTCCGCGGCACGTCGCGGGGGCGGCGGACCGGGCGCGCCGCCCCCGCTATTCCTTTCGGATTTGCCGGCCGGAGCGACGCGCGGATGACCCCCAAGCGTGGCCGGGAGGCGATCCTGCGGCCGGCGGTCGGCGCCGACGCGGCGGAGATCGCCGAGGTGTTCCTCGCCGCCCGCCACGAGGCGCTGCCCTACCTGCCCACGATCCACAGCGACGAGGAGACGCGCCGCTGGATCCCCGAGGTGGTGATGCGCCGCAGCGCGGTCTGGGTCGCCGAACTCGACGGGGCGATCGTCGGGTTTCTATCATTGACCGGCGACCACCTCGACCACCTCTACGTCCGGCCCGGCTTTTACCGGCAGGGGATCGGGGACCGGCTGCTCGCCCAGGCCAAGGCGATGAGCCCAAGGCGGCTGCGGCTGTTCACGTTCCAGCGGAACGATCGCGCGCGGGCGTTCTACGAGGCGAGGGGGTTCGCGCCGATCGAGTGGACCAACGGGGCAGGCAACGAGGAGCGGGAACCCGACGTCCTCTACGAGTGGGCGCCCTCGGGTCCCCCCGCCGGGGCGGGGTGATGGCTCGGGTGGGAGGCGGCCCGCGGGCGGCGGTCGAGGACGCGCTTCGCCTTGAACTCGGTGCGCTCGAGTGACCCGGGGGGCACGATCGCGACCGCGGGGGAGACGAGCAGCGCTTCGCGCAGCGCGCGGCGCACGCGCTCCGGGAGATCGGGTGCCGCCGCGGTCGTCCCGGCCTCGACGATGACCGTGCACCGGTCCAACCCGGTCTCACGCTCCGTCTCCAGCTCGATCCGAAACTCGTCGCTCAGCTCCGCGAACGCGCGGACGGCCTGCTCGACTTGCACCGGATAGAACTTCGCCCCGCGGAAGACGACGAGATCATCGTTGCGGGCCACGATTCCCTGGGGGGACCGCGCGTGCGTTCGCCCGCAGCGGCACGGGGTGAGGTCCAGCCGGGCGTAGTCGTTCGTCCAGTACCGGATCATCGGGGTGGCCTCCCGGGTGAGGTGGGTGATCACGACGATCCCCTGCTCGCCCGGGGGCAGCGGCTGCCTCGTGTCGGGATCGACGATCTCGACGAGATAGTGATCTTCCGCCCAGTGCAGCCCCGCCTTCTGGTCGCACTCGCTGGCGAAGGTGGGACCGATCTCCGCCAGCCCGTAGTAGTCGTAGGCGTCGATGCCGAGGGAGCGCTCCAGCCGTGCTCGCGTGCTCGGGAGTTCGGTCCCGGCTTCCCCGCCGAAGCAACCGAGTTGGAGGGCCAGGGCGTCGGGCCTCTGCCCCGTCGCCCGCAGCCGCTCGCCGATGTACAGCCCGAACGAGGGGGTCGCCAACAACACGGTGGCCCGGGCGCGGGTCATCATCTCGATCTGACGGGCGGCGGGGGTCGTCCCGGCCGGCAGACAGAACGCGCCGATGCGCGCCGCCGCATAGTGCACCGCCATCCCGGCCACCCAGAGGCCGTAGGCGAACGCGTTCTGGACCACGTCCCCCGGCCGGGTCCCGAACGACCACATCGTGCGGGCCGTGTGGTCCGTGATGACCTCCACGTCGGAGGCGGACCAGATCGTGTTGACGGGGTGCCCGGTCGTCCCCGACGAGGGGTGCAGCTCGCGCAGCGCCCCCGCCGGAGCGAGCAGGTACCGCCCGAACGGCGGGTGGGCGGCCTGCTCGTCGCGCAGCTCCTGCTTGGTGACGAACGGGAAGCGGGCGAGATCCGACAGCCGCGCGAGATGGCGGGGCGCCACCCCGGCCCGGTCAAATTTTTCCCGGTAGAACGGTGATCCATCGTAACACCGGGCCACCTGTCGTTGGAGGCGCTCCAGCTGGAGCGCCTCCAACGCGGGACGGGACAGCGTCTCGATCCGACGATCCCAGAATCGGTCGCGCGCCTCAGGCACGGCGTGCCCCCCTCGGTCCAGGCTCAGTCGGCGATCCCGGCCAGCTCCTTCGCCAGCGCCACACATCGTTCCACCGGGGCCGTCCGATAAATCGTCAGCTTCTCCGCCTCGATCGATCCCTCCGCGTGGATCGCCAGGACGGCGTGGTAGCCTCCCAGGGCCGAGGTCGTCACATCCGAGATCAGGTGCAGGAGCCGCAGCCGGGCCTCCGCCCCGACCCCCTTTCCCCCGAGGTAGCGCTCGATGAGGGGGCGCAGGGCCGGGGCCTCCCAGTCCGCCCCGCCGGGACCGGTGACGAGCAGGCCGCCGGCGATCTCCTGGACATCGGCGACCGCGCGGTGAAACTGAGTAGCGAAGTGCAGCTTCGCGATGTTGACGGTGCCGGGATCGGGGATGGCGATCTCCAGCGCCCCCCGGTAGCAGTCCAGCGCCGCCATGCGGGTGAGCGCCCGGAGCGTGCTCGCGTAGGCCACGAGCCAGGTGAGCTTATCCCGGATGTGGCCGGCGCGTTCGATCCCGTTGTACCGGGCGATCAGGTAGGCGGCGCCCACGAACAGGTCCACGAGCGGAAGCTTGTAGGACACCGCGGTGAACCGGTGAAACTCGACGAATGTCCTCGCGAGCGGCCCGGCGTACTCCCACTCCCCCTGCAGAAAGACCCGGTCGCGCGGCACGAACACGTCGTCGAAAACGGTGAGCGTCTCCGTCATCCGGTGCCGGCTCGACAGGGGGTGTTCGAACGAGGAGGTGGCGTGTCCCCCGTAGGGACTGACCGCGAGCGTCAGCCCCCGCGTCGCCACCGGGATGGCGAAGGCCACGGCGTAGGCGCGATCGCGCTCCCCCAGCGCGCGCGTCGGGAGCACGATCAGTTCGTTGGCGTTCATGCTGACGGAAGTGTGGACCTTCGCGCCGCGCACCACGATCCCATCCGCGCGCTCCTCCACGATTCGGACGTAGTAATCCGGGTGCGCCTGATCGCTGGGGCCGGCCCCGCGATCGCCCTTCACGTCGGTCTGGGCGACCGCCATCGCCAGGTCCTGATCCCGGCAGTGGGCGTAGAATGTCCGGACCCGTTCGAGGTACTGGGTGCCGCGCGCCCGGTCGAGATCGTGGGCCACGAGGTGCAGCGCGAGGAGGGCGTCGGTGCCGATCTCTTTCAGCAGCGGCACGATCGTCCCGCCGAGCCGCGTGCTGGTCTCGATCAACTCCATGCGCGCCAGGAGGTCGTCCGCGGTCTTGGGCAGCGCAAAATACCGGCTCATCTCCCCGCCGCCGGGGCGCGGGACGACCGCGAGCGATCGGTAACGAGGGTCCGCGGCCATCTGATAGTCGAGCGCGGCGTGATCGACCGCCACCCGCAGCGCCGGATGCGCCGTCACGTCCCCCACGCGCTGGCCCCCGTAGTAGACGACCCGCCCGTCCCGCAGGCTCGCCCGGTACTCGTCCGCAGTCCTCATGCTGCCCCCTCCACCGCCTCGCGCGCGATCATCGCGACCGCGGCGTTTGCGAGAATCGTCGGCACCCCGACGAGGTGCGACACGGTGCGCCGCATCGCTCGCGTGTAGCCGATGCAGTCCATGACCACGACGGCGACGCCGGCGTCCCGCAGCGCTTCCCCCCCGGCCTCGAGTGCCTCCGGGCCCTGGTACGGCGACGCCGCGGCGGTGACCACGCGACCGAGGTCCGCCCAGCGGCGCTCGGCCGACGCCGCCTGCGCCGGATCGGGCAGCAGCACGCCGAGCGGCCGGGCCGCGCGGCCGTCCCCCCGCAGCCCGTCCACCAGGGCGGCGACGATGTGGTGCAGCACCCGCTGCGGCACGAGCACGAGCCCGGGCGGGCGCACCGCAGGGAAGTCCCCGGTGCAGAGGAGCACCGTCAGGTCCACCTCTCGCGCCAACTCCTCGAGGCACCGCTGCAAACGGGGTTCGAGATGTCGGCGGGCCAGCCGCACCTCGCGACCGCTCCGAAGGCGGCTGACCAGCACGTCGTCTCCGGGGCCGGGGGCGAGATCCAGGATCTCCGAGTCGCCGAGGTCATCGAGCGCCCCCCGCTGCACGAGCCGGGCGGTCGGGAGGGCCCGCTCGTACTCCTCGATCAAATCCGGCCGGGGCGCCTGCCCGATGGTCAGGAGGCCTACGGCGCGGCCCATCAGAAGCTCTCCCACGTCCGGGGGACGAACAGCCGCTCCTGCGTCCGGATGGCAAACCGGTCGGTCATGCCGGAGAGAAAATCACAGACGGCCCGCTGAACCGTCACCTCGCCCTCGTCGAGCAGCCGCCGGGATTCCTGGCTGATCTCGTCGGGGTGCTCGATGAAGTAGTCGAACAGGTCCCGCAGCAGTCGCTGGGACTTGCCCACCTCGGCCTTCGCCGCCGAGCCTTGGTAGACGATGGCGAACAGGTAGTCCTTGAGGCCGTTGAGCGCGATCCGGACCTCCTCGGTCATCTGGATGCGCCCGACGCCGGCGGAGCGGTCGACGATGTCCCGCACGGTCGTGTCGAGCCATTCTCCCCGGGTCTCCCCGAGAACCGCGCGCACGCCGGCGGGGATGTCCCGCTCGTTGATCAACCCCGCCCGAATCGCGTCATCGGTGTCGTGATTGACGTAGGCGATGCGATCGGCGACCCGCGCCAGCTGCCCCTCGACGGTTTCCGGGCCGCTCTGGGGCGGGGTCGTTTCGAGATCGGGGAAGATGCCGATGTCGGAGGCGCCTTTGGAGTGCCCGCCGATGCCGTTTCGAACTTCCCAGGTCAGGTTCAACCCGTCCTGGTAGGTCCCGTCCTTCGCCCGACGCCGCTCGAGGAGCTCCACCATCCGCAGGCTCTGCAGGTCGTGCCGGAACCCGCCGTGGCCCGCCATCGCCTGGTTGAGTGCCTCCTCGCCGGCGTGGCCAAACGGGGGGTGGCCCAGGTCATGCCCCAGGACGATCGCCTCGGTGAGATCCTCATTGATCCGGATCGCCCGCGCGATCGTCCGCGCGATCTGGGCGACCTCGAGGGTGTGGGTGAGCCGCGTCCGGTAGTGATCGCCTTCGGGGGCGAGGAAGACCTGGGTCTTGTGCATCAGGCGGCGGAACGCCTTGGAGTGAATGATCCGATCCCGATCCCGCTGGAAATCGGTGCGCAGGGGATCCTTGGGCTCGGGGCGCACCCGGCCCCGCGACCGCGCACTCCTGGCGGCGTGCGGGGACAGGATCTGCTCCTCCCACGCCTCCGTCGTCTCGCGCGGGTTCATCGGCCCCCCCTGGCGAGTTCCTGCCCGACCGGTCCCGCCCTCCGCGTGCGCGGCGGCTAGCGGTCGCGTTCGGCCCGCGCCCGCTTCTCCCGCAATGCCGCCTGCGCCGCCGCCAGCCGGGCGGTCGGCACCCGGTACGGCGAACAGCTCACGTACGTCAGGCCCACCTTGTGGCAGAACTCGATGCTCGCCGGATCGCCCCCGTGCTCGCCGCAGATCCCCAGTTCGATGTCCGGCCGGGTCTTCCGCCCGAGCTTGACCGCCATGTCGATGAGGGTCCCCACCCCCACCACGTCGAGGACCTGGAAGGGGTTCTCCGGAAGGATCTTGTCATTCACGTAGCGGAGGAGGAACTTGCCTTCGGCGTCGTCCCGGCTGAATCCGTAGATGAGCTGGGTCAGGTCGTTGCTCCCGAACGAGAAGAACTCCGCCAGCTTGGCGATCTCGTCGGCGACCACGCAGGCGCGCGGGATCTCGATCATCGTGCCGAACTTGTACCGCACCCGCACCCCCTGCTCGCTCATCACCCGATCGGCCAGCGGCCGGACCCGCTGTTCCACGACCCGCAGCTCGTTCACGTGGCCGATCAGCGGAATCATGATCTCGGGGTGGGCCTTGATCCCCTCCTTGGCCAGCGTGCAGGTCGCCTCCAGGATCGCCCGCACCTGCATGTCGATGATCCCGGGGAACAGGATCCCCAGCCGGATCCCCCGCAGTCCGAGCATGGGGTTCTGCTCGCGCATCGCCGCGACGGCGCGGAGGAGCCGCTCCTTCTCCTCCAGGGCGCGGGGATCGTTTCCCCGCACCCGGAGCTCGGTGACCTCGACGAGCAGCTCGTCGTACCGGGGGAGGAACTCGTGCAGCGGCGGGTCGATCAACCGGATGACGACGGTGTCCCCCGCCATCTCGCGCAGGATCCCGATGAAGTCCTCGCGCTGGATGGGGAGGAGCTCGTCAAGCGCACGCTGCCGCTCCGGCTCGCCGTCGGCGAGGATCATCCGCCGGACGATCGGCAGACGGTCTTCCTCGAAGAACATGTGCTCGGTCCGACACAGCCCGATCCCCTCGGCGCCGAACTCGCGGGCGCGCGCCGCGTCCCGGGGATAGTCCGCGTTGGCCCAGATCCCCAGCCGACGGGTCTTGTCCGCCCACCCGAGGAGGGTTTGAAGGTCCTGTTCCTTGCTCAGGTCGGGATCGATCGTCCGGATCGCCCGGCCGAACACCTCGCCGGTCGTGCCGTCGATCGAGATGAAATCGCCCTGGTGGACGACCCGGCCGTTGACGCTCAGCTGGCGTGCGTGCGGGTCCACCCGCAGCGCTTCCGCGCCGGCGACGCAGGGCTTGCCGAGCCCGCGGGCCACCACCGCGGCGTGGCTGGTCGCGCCGCCGCGGGCCGTCAGGATGCCCTTCGCGGCCAGCATGCCGTGGACGTCTTCGGGGTTCGTCTCCGGCCGGACGAGGATGACCGACTGCCCGGCGGCGCCGATCTCCACCGCCGTGTCCGGATCGAAGACCGCCACCCCGGTCGCCGCCCCCGGGGATGCGTTCAGGCCGCGGGCCAGCAGCCGGCCCTCGTGCTCCGCGGCGGCCTTGTCATCGGGGTCGAACCGCGGCAGCAGCAGCTGGTAGATCTGCTCCGGCTCCACCCGCATCAGGGCTTCGTCCCTGTTGATCAGCTTTTCCTTGACCATGTCCACCGCGATCTTCACCGCGGCCTGCGCGGTCCGCTTGCCGGTGCGGGTCTGCAGCATCCAGAGCTTCCCCCGCTCCACGGTGAACTCCAGATCCTGCATATCCTTGTAATGCCGCTCCAGCATCTTCGCGACGTCCTGGAACTGCCGGTACACCCCGCCCATCTCCCGCTCCATCTGGGAGATCGGGTGCGGGGTTCGGATCCCCGCGACGACGTCCTCACCCTGCGCGTTCGGCAGGTACTCCCCGTAGAGTCGCTTCTCCCCGGTCGCGGGGTTCCGGGTGAACGCCACGCCGGTGGCGCTGTCGGTCCCCATGTTCCCGAAGACCATCGCCTGAACGTTGACGGCCGTGCCGAGGTCGTGCGGGATCTTGTTGAAGTTGCGGTAGTCGACGGCCCGCTTGCCCATCCAGGAATCGAACACCGCCCGGATCGCCATCTCCAGCTGATCCCACGGGTCGGCGGGAAAGTCGACACCCTTTTCCCGTTTGATCAGCGCCTTGAACTCCCGCGCGATCTCGGCGAGGTCGTGCACCCCGAGGTCGGTGTCGACCCGCGCCCCCGCCCGACGCTTGCGCGACTCGATGATGGCCTCGAACTTGTCCCCGGGCACGTCGAGGACGATCTTCCCGAACATCTGGACGAACCGCCGGTGGGCGTCCTCGGCGAACCGCTCGTCCCCGGTGAGGCTCCCCAGCCCGCGCAGGGTCTCCTCGTTGAGGCCGAGGTTGAGGACGGTGTCCATCATGCCCGGCATGGAGAACTTGGCGCCCGACCTCACGGAAACGAGCAGCGGGTTCTTGGGGTCCCCGAACCGCTTCCCCATCTTGCGCTCCACCGTTGCCAGCGCGCGGCGGACCTCGCCGATCAGCCCCGAGGGGAAGACCTGCCCCTTGGCGTTGTACTCGTTGCAGACCGCGGTGGTGATCGTAAATCCCGCCGGTACCGGCAACCCGACCCGGCTCATCTCCGCGAGTCCCGCCCCCTTGCCGCCGAGCAGATCGCGCAGGGACGCGTTCCCCTCTTCGAACAGCCAGATGCGCTTCCGGGCCGACACCCTGCCCCCCCGGGCGGCCCGGCGGGCCGCGGTCCGGCGGCGGGTGGGTTTGGCGAGCGTGCGTATCGCCATCGGTGTCACCTCACATTCATAGACCAACCGTATCTACTTAGGAATCCGGGGAAGCCTTTCCTTCTCCAACGACCACGCGCGTTAGATCGGCAAGCGGCCGCACCAGCCCGACGACGCGGGCGAGCAGCGCGAGTCGGTTCGCCCGCGCCGTTCCGTCTTCGGCCATCACCAGGACATCGGTAAAGAACCGGTCGACGGGATCGCCGAGTGCGGCGAGTCGGCGAAACGACTGCTCGTAGTGGCGCACCGTCTCCGCCGGTCCTAGGTCGGCCGACGCCGCGGCGCCGGGGGACTCGAGCGCTTCGATCGCCGCCAGGAGACTGCGCTCCGCGTCCACCTGGAGCGCCTCGGCGTGCACGCGGCCCTGAAAATCACCCGGCACGATGCGCGCCGCCCGATCGAACGCGGTGTAGAGCCGCGCAAACTCCGCCCGCTTCCGAAACGCCCACAGCGCGCGCGCCCGGGCCGCGGCGTCCGCCGGGTCGGCCGCGCCGGCCTCCAGGACCGCGTCCGCGGTGTCGTAACTGATCCCACCTTCGATCAGAACCGTCCGCAGCCGCTGGCGGAGAAGATCCATCACCCCGTCCAGCGCGGCGGCCCGGCGCGCAGGGTCGAGGGCGGGCGTGAGGTCCTCGAGCGCCGCGCGGGAGAATTCCCGCAGGTCGAGCCGGAGATGGCGGTCGAGGACGATGGCGACGATCCCGGCGGCGGCCCGGCGGAGGCCGTACGGATCCTGCGAGCCGCTGGCGGCCAATCCGGCGGCGAGCCCGCTGAGCAGGGTGTCGAGTTTGTCGAGCAGGGCGAGGTCCGCGCCGAGTTCGGACTGAGGCAGTTGGGCTCCCCGGGGCAGGTACTGCTCGCGGAGGGCCTCCGCGACCGCCGCGGGCTCCCCGTCCAGCCGGGCGTAGATGCTCCCGATGACCCCCTGAAGCTCGGGGAGTTCCCTCACCACCTGCGTGACGAGGTCGGCCTTGCTGAGCAGCGCGGCCCGCTCCAGCGCGAGGCCCCGCTCACCCGGGATCGCCAGCGCCGCAGCCAAGCGGCCGGCAAGCCGCACGAGGCGGTCGGTCTTCTCGCGCATCGTGCCCAGCCGTTCGTGAACGACCAGGCCGGTGAGTTCGGGCACCCGAGCGCTCAGCGGGCGCTTGCGGTCTTCGGCGAAGAAGAACCGCGCGTCCGCCAGCCGCGCGCGGAGCACCCACTCGTTTCCCTGCCGGACGGTCTCCAACCCCCGGGTTCCCCCGTTGCGGAGGGCCACGAAGTTCGGCAGCAGCTGGCCCCGGGCGTCCTCGACCGCGAAGTATTTCTGATGATGCTGCATCACGGTGATCAGCACTTCCCGCGGCAGGGCCAGGAACTCCGGCGCGAAGCGGCCGACCAGGGCTTCGGGCCACTCCACCAACTGCACGGTCTCCTCCAGGAGTTCGGAGTCGAGGATCGGACGGCCCCCGACCTGTGTCGCAACGCGCGCCGCCGCCTCGGCGATCCGCTCGCGGCGGTCCGCCGGATCAAGCATCACGAAGTGCTTCCGCAGCGTCGATTCGAACCCGGACGCCTCGGCGACCGGGAAGGCTCGCGGGCTGAGCACGCGGTGGCCGTAGGTGCGGCGGCCCGCCTCGACGTCCGCAAAGCGGCAGGGGATGACCTGGCGCCCCAGGAGCGCGAGCACCCACCGAACCGGGCGCGCGAAGCGGACCCCCTCCGGCCCCCACCGCATCGGCCGGGGGAACGTCAGCCCCGCCGCGAGTGCCGGCAGCACCTCGCGGAGCGCCTGGCCGGTGGGACCCCCCGGCGACCGCAGGACGGCGTACACGTACTCGCCCTGGGGGGTCGTCCGCCGCTCCAGCGCCTCGACGGGCAGCCCCTGGCCGCGGGCAAACCCCTCCGCGGCCTTGGTCGGGTTCCCGTCCGGCGCGTAGGCCACGCGCGCCGCCGGACCGCGCACCTCCCGGACGAGATCCTCTTGGCGCGGAGCAACGTCCTCCACGACCAGGACGATCCGGCGGGGTGTGGAGTACGCCGCCACCGCCCCGCAGGGAATCCGGGCGGCGCGAAGCGCGAGAGGGGCGGCTTCGCGAATCTGCGCCGCGCCGTCCCAGGCCGCCGTGGGGGGAAGTTCCTCGGTGCCCAACTCGAACACGAGGCGAGACGGCCGCGGCGTCGACGAGCGGCCGCGGGGAGCGCGGCGGAGCGGACGCCTGAGCTTAGGCGGCATGCACGCGGCCCTTGAGCAGCGGCCAGCCCATCTCCTCGCGCCGGGCGAGGTGCAGTTCGGCGCACCGGCGGGCGAGGGCGCGACACCGACCCATCAGCACCGCCCGTTCCGCCACCCCGACCGCACCGCGCGCGTCGAGCAGGTTGAACACGTGCGAGCACTTGAGGACATATTCGTAGGCCGGGGAGGTGAGGCGGGCGTCGAGCAACCGCTGCGCCTCGCGCTCGTAGGCCTCGAACAGCTGCCCCAGCATCGCGACGTCCGCGGTCTCGAACGCGTAGGTGGAGTGCTCGAACTCCTCCTGCTGGCGGATCTCCCCGTAGGTGATCCCGGGGGCCCAGGTCAGGTCGAACACGTTGTCCTTGCGCTGGATGAACTGCGCGATTCGCTCCAGGCCGTACGTCAACTCCGCGGAGATCGCCGGAACCTCCAACCCGCCGACCTGCTGGAAGTAGGTGAACTGGCTGATCTCTTGGCCGTCGAGGAATACCTGCCACCCCAACCCCCACGCGCCGAGGGTCGGCGCCTCCCAGTTGTCCTCCAAAAAGCGCAGGTCGTGGTCGAGCGGGTTGATGCCGAGCGCACGGACGCTGCGGACGTAGAGGTCCTGCACGTCCGCCGGGGTGGGCTTAAGGATCACCTGGTACTGGAGGTGCGTGTAGAGCCGATTCGGATTCTGCCCGTACCGGCCGTCGGCCGGCCGCCGGCTCGGCTGCACGTACGCGACCTTCCACGGCTCCGGGCCCAGCGTCCGCAGGAACGTCGCCGGGTGCATCGTCCCGGCCCCCATCTCCACGTCGTACGGCTGCGCGATGACGCAGCCGTATCCCGCCCAAAAACGCTCCAGGGCAATGATCACGTCTTGGAAATCCATCCACCCCTCCCTCTAGGGCCGCGGCGGGATCGGGAAATCGAGCCATCACCCCGTGCCGGACGCACGTCCGCAATGGGACCGTTCGGAACGCTCGAGGCGACCGAAACCAAGGCGCGAGCGCTGGTGGGTCAGCCGATGCCGAGCGGCTCTTCCTCGCGCTCTCGTCGGAGCGGCACCGAACTCAGAATGGTGGCGACGGCCAGCGCGGCGAACGCGGCCGCGGCCCACGTCAGGGGCAGCTCGATCACCCGGTCGTCGGTATTGACACGCACGACCCCCGCCCGCCCGGGACGCACCGCACGCCGGATCTCATCGACCGCCGCCCCGAACTGGGCAATCGCACGCTTCGTTCGTTCCAGGTCGATCTCCATGCGACCACCTCCGCAGGCCTATCTTATCACGCGGGGCAGATGGGTCAAAGCGAGGGGGTGGGGACCGGGTCGAGCGTCTCCCGGAGACGCCGGATCACCAGCGGCGCGCGCAGTTTGACCTCCAGCCGGTACTCCAGGTGGCTCTGGACCAACCGGCTCAGCTCGCCGAGCTGTCCCACCGTCATGCGCAGCCGCTGCGCCTGCGCATCGTCCGCCCGCCCCAGGTAGTCGAACATCGCCAGCATCCCGGGCGGCGTGACGATCGCCTCCGGTTCCCCCACCCGGCAGGTCGGGCAGAGGGCGCCGCCCCGCGGCGAACTAAACGCCCACCCCTCCACCGTGCCCTGGGTGCGGGGGAGCGGCCGGCCGCACTCCACGCAGGCGGCCGCCTCGGGCTGGTACCCGAGGAGTCCCGCCAGGCGGAGCGCGAACCGCAGCGCCAGGATCTCCACATCATCCTCGCGCGCCTGGTCGAGCGCATCCAGCGTCTCTCGGAACAGCGTGAAGACCTCCTCGTGCTGATCGCGGTCGGCAAGGCCACGGTCGATCAGCTCAACCATGTACGCTGCGTACGCGGATCGAATCAGATCCGCGCGCACCCCGGCGAACGCCTCCACGACCTCCGCCTGCGCGATCACGTCCAGCGCCCGCCCGCGGGCGAGCAGGAGGCGCACATGCGTGTACGGCTCGATCCGGCCGCCCAGGCGGCTGGTCGGCCGACGAATGCCCTTGGCCGACGCCCGCACCTTCCCGTACTCTCGGGTGAAGAGCGTGACGATGCGATCCGCCTCGCCGAGCATCTGCTGCCGGAGGACGATCGCTTCCGCCTTATAGACCGGCATGCCGGCCCCGGGACGACGCCCGGGTGAATGGACTGGGGAGCAGCGACTGGAGCGTGACCACGGTCGGGGCGCCCCGCGGAGAGGCGAGGATGATGCTCTGCACGCCGAACTCCTCCATCACCTGCCGACAGGCCCCGCACGGCGTTAGGGTGATGCCGGTCGGTCCGACCACCGCCACCGCGATCAGCCGCCGGCGGCCGTTCGCGACCGCGGTGTGGATCGCGACCCGCTCCGCGCAGAGGGCCAACCCGTACGAAGAATTTTCGACGTTGCAGCCCACGTAGACCGACCCGTCGGCGGACAGCACCGCCGCCCCCACCGGAAACTGCGAATAGGGCGCGTAGGCGCGACGCCGTGCCCGGGCCGCCGCGCGCACCAAGCGCATCTGCGCCTTCGGCAGCCGAACGGGTCGCTCCGCGGGAGGCCGCTTCCGAGGGCGGGTCGCCGGGGTGGACCGTGTGGCGCGCTTCGCCGCGGTCATGAGAGCCACCGCCCAAACCAGGCGAGAGTGCGACCCCAGGCGTCCTTGGCCGCCTCCGCATTGTAGCTCGACTGTCCGTCGTGAAAGAAGGCATGCCCGGCGCCTGGGTAGATACGCATCTCGTAGGTCACCCCCGCTTTGTCGAGCGCCTCCCGCATCGCGGCGATGCCGGGATTGACGAAGGTGTCCAGGGCGCCGTAGAACGCCAGGACCGCGGCCCGGATCCTCGTCACATCCGCGAGCGGGGGATTGGGGCCGTAGAAGGGCACCGCGGCCCGCAGATCGGAGTTCTGGGTGGCCGTGCGCCACACCAGGCCCCCACCGAAGCAAAACCCCACGATCCCCTGACGGTCCCCCCGCACGCGCGGCAGGCCCTGCAGGTACCGTACGCCCGTGTTGAGCATGGCGACCAGTTGATCCGGCGGCGTCTTCGCCAGCAGCGCCGACACCTCGGCGGAGTCGGCAAACTTGTCCGTCCCCCCCTGGGCGGAGGCGAGATCGACGGCCAGGGCGCCGTAGCCGGCCCTGGCCAGACGGCGGGCGACGTCTTTGTGATGCTCCAGCAATCCGCGGTTCTCGTGCACGACGCTCACACCGGGTGCCTTGGGCGCGGTCCGCGGAAGCGCGAGGTAGGCCAGCAGGGTGGTCCCGCCCATGGGGATGGACACCGGCTTCGCCTCGATCGCCGGGTCGTCGGCCGGGACGGTGACGGCGGCGGCCTGCGCCCGCAGTGGAGCGGGCGAGGAGGCGGCCGCCGCGACCTCCTCCGTCGAGGCGTCGACGCCCAAGCGGGCCAGCGCGGCGATCCCGCCCGCGACCCCACCCGAGAGCACTACCGTGCGCCGCAGCAGCTCCCGACGGCTGAGACGCCCGCCGCGGTAATCCTCGCCCCACTCGTCGAGGATGTACCGCTCAAAATCGGTCATCGCTCGGCCCCTCCCGCATCACCCCGCCCCGCGGTGCGATGCATCCCCTGAATTCTAACACAGCGTTACCGGTGAGGCGCGGACCGCGCCCGGCCCTGCGGCAGCACGTTGGTCGCGATGCCGCCGGAGATCACGAGCCGCAGTCCATCCTGCACGCTGATCCGCAGGGGCTGGATGTCGCCCTCCGGCAGCAGCACCAGATACCCCGACATCGGGTTGGGGGTCGCCGGGACGAACACGTTGAACAACCGCTCGCCGGCCTTCGCCGCCAATTCGTCCTGCAGCGCGCCCTCGATCACGCCGGTGAGGAACCCGATCTGATACAGCCCGCGGCGCGGGTACTCCACCAACACCACCTGCTGCAGGTTCACCGGTCTGGCCTGAAGGAGGGCGTCGCTCATCTGCTTCGTCGTGGAGTAGATGCTCCGGACGATGGGGATCCGCTGCAGGGCCTTGTCCAGCCCGCCCATCACCCGGCGGCCCACGATGTTGGTGGTGACGAGCCCGATCAGGAAGATCAGGAGGACCGTCGCGATCAGCCCCAGCCCCGGCAGGGGGTGGCCGAGTTTCTCGTAGATGACCGGTCCGAGGAAGCCGTCGAGGAAGTTGAACATCCAAGAAAGGATGCCGATCGTCACCACCAGCGGGATCAGGACCAGGAGCCCGGCAAAGAAGTAGGTGCGCAGCCGGTGGGTCACAGCGGAGCCGCTGCCTGCGGGGGAGCGGAAGTGGCGCGCGTGATCCGAACCCGGGTGATCCGCTGACCGAGGGTTTTCTCGACCCGCAGTTCCGCACCCGGCAGCGTGATCACCTCCCCCTGGACCGGCACGCGCCCGAACAGCGAGTAGACCAGGCCGGCGACCGTATCCACCTCGTCCATCGGCAGCTGGATGCCCAACAGCTCGTTGACGTCGTCGAGGTGGATGCGGCCGTTCACCACCGCCGTGCGGTCGTCCAAGAGTTGGATCGGCTTCTCCTCGAGATCGTACTCGTCTTGGATCTCGCCCACGATCTCCTCGAGGAGGTCTTCCACGGTCACGAGACCGGCGGTCCCCCCGTACTCGTCGATCACGATCGCCATCGAGACCTTCTTCTGCTGCATCTCCTTGAACAGGTCGTCGACCTTCTTCGTCTCCGGGACGATGAAGGCCGGGCGCCGGAGCTCCCCGACCGGTTGCTCCAGCCGTCCGTGGCGGAGCGCGGGGACCAGGTCCCGGATATACACCACGCCCACGATGTGGTCGATTGTGCCCTCGTACACCGGCAGGCGCGAGTGCCCCTGCTCATTCATCAGGGCGAGCGCCCGATTGATCGTGGCATCGGCGGGGACCGCGGCGATGTCCACGCGGGGGCGCATCACTTCGCGCACCACCGTGTCGCCGAACTTGAAAATAGAGTGAATCATCTCGCGCTCCCCTTCCTCGATCACCCCCTCCTCCTCCCCGACCTGAACGAGAAACCGGAGTTGTTCCTCGGTCACGAGCGGCGCCCGGGGCGTGATGTGCCCGCCGAAGGGGCGCACCAGCGTGGTCGCGACGATGGACAGCGCCCGGATCAGGGGGATAAAGATCCGCATCAGCGTCCCGATCGGGGCGGCGACCAGCAGCGCCAGCCGATCGGGGTTGCGGACGGCGAGGGTCTTCGGGGCGATCTCCGCCAGGATCAGCAGCAGGAGCGTGGTCCCGAGGAAGGCGATCCACTCGGCGGTGCGCCGCCCCAACAGCGAGAGGGTGATCGAGGTCGCCAAGACGGACGCGCCCACGTTGGCCATCGTGTTGCCGGCGAGCAGCGTCGTCAGGAGTTCCCCGCCCTGGTTGAGGAGGGCATACGCGGCGAAGGCCCGCCGATCCCCCTGCGCCCGCCGCTGGCGCAGCAGCACCCGGTTCGCGGCGAAGAGCGCGGTCTCCGATATGCTGAAAAATGCCGAACACACGATCAGGGCCAAGAGCAGCCAGATCCGGAGGCTAAGGTTGGAGGACTCCAAGGCGCGTCAACCTATCCTTCCTCGACGCGGTGAGCGGGGCGCAGAAATGCGGTCATGGCTACGTCGTCAATTATAACATACCCCCCCAGAGCCCTCTCGCGCGGTGCGCCAGGCTAGCGCCCGCGCAGCGCGCCGGCGATGAAGACGACCAGGCACAAGAGGGTGAGCCCGAGGGGAACCGCGCGCACGGCGTCGGCGGCGGAGGCGGTGATGCGCGGCAGAAACACCAGCGTCCCCACCGCGACCGCCAGGACCACCGCCGCCAGGACCGCCCCCGCCGACACGTCTTTGACCGCGGCCGCCGCGGGCCCCCGGTCGGGATGGAGAAGATCGGTGAGCATCTCCACCGCCGTGTTCAGCAGCTCCGCCCCCAGGACGATGGCGACGGTGACCGCCAGCACGGCGAGCTCGGTTGAGCCGAGCCCCGTCCATCCGGCGAAGAGGAGCGCGGCGGCGGCGATGACGAGCTGGGCGCGAAAGTGGCGCTGCGTCCGGGCGGCGAGGCGCAGCCCGCGGACCGCACAGGCGAGCGCCTGCGGGAAGGACCGGACGGGATGAAGTCCCGGGATCACCTACCGCCGGTCTCGCGCTTCGGTCCTCAGGATCGTATCGAGCAACTGCTTCTGCTTCGACCACATCAGCGACGCGCCGGCATCGGTGTCATCCTCGTACCCCATCAGGTGCAGCAGACCGTGCACCGCCAGAAGGGCGATCTCATGGCGGATGGGGTGCTTGAACTGCCGGGCCTGGTCGCGTGCCCGTTCGAGCGAGATCACGATGTCCCCGAGGGCGGGCTCGCCGTGGCCGCTGTTGTCGCTCTCCATGGGGAAGGCGAGCACGTCGGTGGGAGAATCCACCCCACGGTACTCGTTGTTGAGGACCCGGATGTACGCATCATCGACCAGCGCCACGCTGACATCTCGAGGACGCTGTTGTCCCTCGAGTCGGAGTGCTGCGGTGACGACCTCCCGGATGAAGCTCGTCTCGATGGCGACCTTGTGCTGTAAGTTCGTGACCCACACATCCATGTACGGGTCCTCGCCTGCGCGGCGCTCACAGCCGGTTGTGGGGTTCCGTTCGGCTCACCCCGGTCTGACCCCTGCTAGCGGCCGCGGGGCCCTCGGCGGTGCGGTCCCCGGCATGGTCTCGAGCCAGCGGGGGTCACCGGGCCCGATCGATCGATCCGCCCGCGATCAGCGCACGAAGCCGGGTCAGGATCCGGTCGCGTGCCGGCCGGCGGCGGGGAACGACCAGGATCGTGTCGTCGCCGGCGATGGTGCCGACCACATCGTCCCATCGCATCTCGTCCATCGCGGCGGCCACGGCGTTTGCGCGCCCCGTCAAGGTGCGGACCACCACCAGATCCTCCCCGGCATCGAGCGAGAGGACGAACTCGGTCGCGGCGTGCCGCAGCCGCCGCAAGACGTCGACCGGTGACGGCCGCTCCGGGGTCACGTACCGGAGCGGCCCCTCGCCGGAGGGGGCTTTGACCAACCCGAGGCGGCGGATGTCCCGGGACACGGTGGCCTGGGTCACCGCCAGCCCCCGCCGTCGCAGCGCGGCGGCGAGTGCCTCCTGGGTGCCGATCGGGCGATCGGCGATGATCTCCCGGATTCGCCGATCGCGCTCCGCCCGGCCGGCGTCCCGCGGCGCCCGGGCCCCCGCCGCGCCGCGCTGTCGGGATCGCCCGGGCGTCCGCCGCGCGGGCCCCGCGGCCATCGTCAGCGTCCCTGGCCCCGCTTGGCCGGCGGGATGTCGGCACCGGCCTCGCGTTCCACGGGGATGGCGGGGAGCGAGGCGAGCCAGGAGAGGTTCTCGGTGATGGCGCTGCGGACGGCCTGAACCTGCTCCCGGACGCGCTCCGGCGCGGTCCCCCCGGGGGATCGCTTGCGGGCGACCGCCCCGGCCGGGGTCGTCGCCGCGACGACGGCGGCATCGAGCTGCGGGCTGAACCGCCGGTATTCCTCGGGCGTGAGCTCCCACAGCTCCCGCTCCTGCTCCTGTGCGTAGAGCACGATCCGGCCGACCAGTTCGTGGGCGTCCCGGAACGGCATCCCGCGCCGCGCCAGCTCGTCGGCGATCTCCGTCGCGCCCATGAATCCGCCGCGCAGGCGCGCCGCGATCGCCTTCTCGTTGATGCGCACGCCATGCAGGATGAGCCCCATCGCCTGCAGGCTGGCGTTGGTCGTGTCCACGGCGTCGAAGACCGCTTCCTTGTCCTCCTGCAAATCGCTGTTGTAGGCGAGCGGGAGCCCCCGCAGCGTCGCCAGCAGGGTGACGAGATCGCCCAGCACGCGTCCGGCCTTCCCGCGTACCAATTCCGCCGCGTCGGGATTCTTCTTCTGCGGCATGATGGAGCTGCCGCTGCTGATGGTGTCGAGCAGCTCGATGAACCCGAACTCCGCGGTCGCCCACAGAATGATTTCCGCCGCCAGCCGGGACAAGTGGATCATCAGCATGGCGCTCGCGGACACAAACTCCACGGCGAAGTCCCGGTCGGCCGTGGCGTCCAGGCTGTTCTCGGCCACCCGGGCGAATCCCAGGAGCGCCGCGACCATCCGCGGGTCGATCGGGTAGGACGTGCCGGCCAGCGCCGCGGCGCCGAGGGGCAGGACGTCGGTCCGGGTGAACGTGTCGTGGAAGCGGCCCACGTCGCGATGCAGCATCCAGACGTACGCCAGCAGGTGATGCGCGAGGAGGACGGGCTGCGCCCGCTGCATGTGGGTGTACCCGGGAATGATCACCGACGGCTGGGCCTCGGCCATCGCCAGCAGCACCTGCTGCAGGGCCACCGTCCGCCCCACGATCTTCACGATCTCCGCCTTCAGGTAGAGCCGGAGGTCGGTGGCCACCTGGTCGTTCCGCGAGCGGGCGGTGTGGAGCCGCCGGGCGGCGTCTCCGATCCGCGCGCGCAGCGTGACTTCCACGAACGTGTGAATGTCCTCCGCCCCCTGGATCGGCAGGAGGCCGGCGTCCACTTCGGAGAGGATCTCCCTGAGGCCGCGGACGATCTGCACGGCCTCCTCAACGCCAAGGATCCCGCAACGCCCCAGCATCGTGGCATGCGCGATGCTGCCGAGGATGTCGGCGCGGTACAGGCGTTGGTCGAACGGCAGCGAGGTGGTGAACGCGGCGATCTGCGGATCGAGCTCGCCGCGAAAGCGCCCGCCCCACATCCGCGACGTCGCGGGGTCGTTGTTGGGGTCCTTCCGCGCCTCGGGCACGCTAGGCCCTCGGGGCCGGATCCGACCCCCGGCCGGGGCTGGGAACCTTGGGTCGCGGGACGGTGAGGTCGCGGGCGAGCTCGGGGTTGATCTCGGCGAATACCTTGGAGGGGAGCCCGAACAACCGGATGAACCCCTCCGCATCGCCCTGGTTGTAGCCGGTGCTGCGGCCGAAGGTCGCCAGATCGTGGCTGTAGAGCGACCGGGGGGCCTTGCGGCCCACCACCGTCGCCGATCCCTTGAACAGCTTCACCCGAACCGTGCCGGTCACCGTCTCCTGGGTCGTGGCGACGAATGCGTCGAGCGCCCGGCGGAGCGGCGAGTACCACAACCCGTTGTAGGCGAGCTCGGCGTATTTGGTCGCCACGAGCGCCTTGTAGTGCTGGGTGTCGCGGTCAAGCGTCACCGTCTGCAGGTGGTGATGCGCCTCGGACAGGACCGTTCCCCCAGGGGTCTCGTACACGCCCCGACTCTTCATGCCGACCAGCCGGTTCTCGACGATGTCCACCCGCCCCACCCCGTGCGCGCCGGCGAGCCGGTTGAGCGCGGAGACCAGCTCGACCGGGTCGTGGGGGTGCCCATCCACGGTCACGGGGGCGCCGCGCTGGAAGCCGATCTCGACGTACGCCGGCGCCGCCGGCGCGGACTCGGGATCGACGGTCAGGCGGTGCATCCCGCGCGGGGGCTCCGCCCACGGGTCCTCCAGCACCCCGCTCTCGAAGCTGAGGTGCCACAGGTTCTGGTCCATGCTGTAGGGCTTCTCCTTGGTCACGGGAACCGGAACGCCGTGCGCGCGTGCGTATTCGATCTCCTCCTCGCGCGATCCCAGGGTCCACTCGCGCCACGGCGCGATCACGGCGAGGGAGGGGGCGAGGGCCTGGTACGCCAGCTCAAACCGGACCTGGTCGTTCCCCTTCCCCGTGCACCCGTGCGCGAGGGCGTCGCACCCTTCCGCGAGCGCCACCTCGACCTGGACGCGCGCAATCAGCGGGCGGGCCAGCGACGTGCCCAGCAGGTACCGCCCTTCGTAGATCGCGTCCGCGCGCAGCGCGGGGAAGATGTAGTCGGTCACGAACGGCAGGCGGACGTCCACGACCTCAACCGCGTCGGCGCCGCTGCGGCGGGCCTTGGTCCGCACCTCGTCGAAGTCGTCCCCCTGGCCGACATCCGCGACCACGGCCACCACCTGGCAGCCGTACCGCTCCTTGAGCCAGGGGATGATCACCGATGTGTCGAGCCCCCCGCTGTAGGCCAGGGCGACCCGTGTGGGTTGTGGCACGGTCCTCACCTCCCCGGGGCGGGGCCGGCCGCCGTCTTCCCGGTCTCCGCGTCGACCGCGGTCAGTGCCTGATCGAGGAGCCGGAGCGCCTCGTCGATGTCCCCCCGTTCCACGATCAGGGGCGGGACGAACCGGACCGCCTTGGGCTGGACGTTGTTCACGAGGAGCCCGCGCGCCAGGCACGCCGCGACCACGGGTTCCGACGCGATGGTCAACCCGATCGCGACCATCAGGCCGCGCCCGCGCACCTCGGTGATCTCCGGGTGGGTCTTCCGCATCGCCCGCAGCCCGGCCATCAGGTATTCGCCCATCTCGGCGCTGTGCTCGATGAGGTTGTCCTCGCGCAGCGCCGCCACCACGGCCAGCGCCGCCGCGCAGACCAGCGGCCCGCCGGCAAAGGTCGAGCCGTGGCTGCCGGGCTGAAACGCCCGCGCCAGCTCGTCGCGCGCGACGATCGCCCCGATCGGCACCCCGCCGCCCATCCCCTTGGCCAGCGTCACGATGTCCGGCGTGATCCCCGCGTGCTGGTAGGCGAACCACTTGCCGGTCCGGCCGAACCCGGTCTGCACCTCGTCGAGGATCAGCCACACCTTGCGCTCGTCGCACAGCCGCCGCAGCCCGCGCAGATAGTCGTCGCTGGTGGGGTTGATCCCGCCCTCGCCCTGGACCGGCTCCATGAACACCGCGGCCGTCTTGGACGTGATCGCGCGCTCCACGGCGCCGAGATCGTTGAACGGAACCGACACGAACCCCGGCACGAGCGGCTCGAACCCCTCGTGATACCGGGGCACCATCGTCGCCGAAAGCGCCCCCATCGTCCGCCCGTGGAACCCGTGGTCGGCGACGATGATTTCGAACGCATCGCGGCCGAAGGTCTGGCGTGCGGCCTTTCGCGCGAGCTTGAGGGCGGCTTCGCTGGCCTCGGTCCCGCTGTTGCAGAAGAAGACCCGGCCCTGGGGGATCCCCGTCACCTCGACGAGGGCGGCCCCGAGCTCGGCCTGCTGCGGGATCTGATAGAGGTTGCTGACGTGGATCAGCCGCGTCGCCTGCTGCTGGATCGCCCGGACGTGGTGGGGGTGGCAGTGGCCGAGCACGTCGACCGCGATGCCGGCGACAAAATCGAGATACTCTCTCCCCTCGGCGTCCCACAGCCGCATCCCCTGCCCCTCCACGAACGCGACCGGCAGCCGGCGATAGTTGGGCGACAGTACGCGTCCCGCGAGGTCGATCGTCTCCTGTGTCGTCATCTCTCACCCCACCCTAGACGTGATGGCGTTCCATCCGTTGCCCGACGGGCCGTGCCGTCCATCGCCTCCCGCGCTGTCCGCGCTCCCCATGACCCCCCCGCACCGTTCCCCCGCGACGGGACCCGCATCCGAACCGGGCGGTCAGGGGAGCAGCATCGTGCCGATCCCCCGCTCGGTGAACAACTCCACCAGCAGCGCGTGCCGTACCGCCCCGTTGATGATGTGGCCGCTGGGCACGCCGCCGCGGATAGCGGCGAGGCACGCCTCAATCTTCGGGAGCATGCCGCGGCTGATCGTGCCGTCCGCGACCAGCGCGTCGACCTCCCCGGCGTGGAGCTCGGAGATGAGTTCGCGCGTCCCATCGTAGTCCCGGTAGACCCCCTCCACATCGGTGAGCAGCACGAATTTACTCGCCCCCAGGGCCACCGCCAGCGCCCCCGCCGCGGTGTCGGCGTTGAGGTTGTAGGTGGTCCCGTCCTCCCCGATCCCCAACGAGGCGACGACGGGGATGTACCCTTGGTCGCTCAACTGGACCACGAGGTCGGGGTGGACCTCGTGCACCTCGCCGACCTGGCCGAGGTCGATCTCCCCGCCGTGCTTGCGGGCCACGAGCAGGCGCCCGTCCTTCCCGCTGAGCCCGACGGCCTGCCCGCCTTCGCGGATGATCATCGAGACCAGCGCTTTGTTCGTGCGGCCGGCGAGGACCATTTCCACGACGTCCATGGTCTCCGCGTCGGTCACGCGCAGCCCCTGCACGAACTCGGACTTCTTGCCGAGCCGCTCCAGCAGGCGTGTGATCTCGGGGCCGCCGCCGTGGACGAGGACCGGATGGATCCCGGCCCCCTTGAGCAGGGAGAGATCCCTCCCCACAGTGCTCTCGCCGCCGGAGTCGAGCACGCTGCCTCCGTACTTGACCACCACCGTCTTCCCCTTCCAGGCGCTCACATAGCGGAGCCCCCGGGCGATCACCGCCCCCTGCTCGGCCACGGCGCTGGTGGACAGCCTAGGAGAGGTCACCGGCGTTCTCCTTGACGTATTCCTCCGACAGGTCGCAGGTCCACACGGTTGCCTCTCCCCGCCCGAGACCGAGGTCGACCCCCAGATGCACGTGCTCGCCGGCCAGGTGCTCGCCGGCGGCCTCGATACGTTCGGGCCCGCCCACCCCGGCGCCGCGCTCCGCGACGACCACCGGGCCGATCCGGACGGTGACGCGCTCGGGTTGGACGTCGGCCCCGGAGTACCCCACCGCGGCCAGGATCCGCCCCCAGTTGGCCCCCGCGCCGTGGATCGCGGTCTTCACCAAGGGCGAGTTCGCCACGGCGAACGCCGCGCGGCGGGCGTCCTCATCGTTCTGCGCCCCCGCCACCGCGACCTCGATCAGCTTCGTCGCCCCCTCCCCGTCCCGGGCGATGGCCTTGGCCAGCCCCACGGTCAGGGTGTCGAGCGCCGCCTGAAACGCGTCCAATCCCTCCCCCGGGCCGGTGATCTCCGCCGCCCCCGCCTCGCCGCTGGCAAAGAGCAGGATCGTATCGTTCGTGCTGCGATCGCCATCCACCGTGATCCGGTTGTACGATCGATCGACCGCCACGCGGAGCGCGCCCTGCAACACCGCTGGGGCCACGGCGGCGTCGGTCGTGAGCACGGTGAGCGTCGTCGCCATCAACGGGTGAATCATCCCCGCCCCCTTGGTCATCCCGCCCACCGTAATCAGCTGCGAGCCGAGGGCGACCTGGACGGCGGCCGTCTTCGGTACGGTATCGGTAGTGAGGATCGCCTCCGCCGTCGCCAGCCAGTCCGCCCCCAGGTGGCGCACCGCCTCCGGGATCCCCCGCCGGATCGCGTCCATCGGCAGGGGGACGCCGATCGGGCCGGTGCTGCAGACGTACACGAGCTCCTCGGCGACCTCGAGGTGCTCGGCGGTCAGCCGGGCCATCTCCCGCGCGTCCCGCATCCCCTGCTCGCCGGTGCAGGCGTTCGCGTTGCCGCTGTTCAGGAGCACCGCTCGACCCTGCCCGGATTGGATCCGCTCCATGTCCAGCACGACGGGCGCCGCCTTGACCTTGTTGGTGGTGAAGACCCCGGCCGCGGCCGCGGGGACGCGCGACACGACCAGCGCGAGGTCCTTCTTCTGAGCCTTGATGCCGCAGTGCACCCCCGCGGCCACGAAGCCCTGCGCCGACGTCACCCCTCCCTGGACCAAGCGCGTCACCGTTCCGGCCATCTTCCGTCCCTCCTCTACGGGAATAGCGCGGGGACCCGGAGCCCGGTGGTCTCCGGCAGGCCCAGCATCAGGTTCAGGTTCTGGACCGCCTGCCCGGCCGCACCCTTGCCGAGGTTGTCGAGGACCGCGATCGCCACCGCCATGTTCGCCCGGGAATCCACGCGCACGGCGACATCGCAGTAGTTGCTCCCCAGCGTGGCCTTGGTCTCCGGCAGCGCCGTCTCCGGCAGGACGCGGACGAACGGTTCTCCCGCATAGGCCGCGCGGTAAAGTCCCAGCGCCTCGTCCGTCCCCAGCGCCCGGCGGAGCGGTGCGTACGCGGTCACGAGAA
>Ga0070732_10000172_pt1 | contig 52687 bp, 42 predicted proteins | sample Coa_R1_5_FD_66449 | JGI IMG/M metagenome (GOLD analysis project Ga0070732, IMG submission 66449) | Surface soil microbial communities from Centralia Pennsylvania, which are recovering from an underground coalmine fire - Coalmine... | ecosystem: Environmental > Terrestrial > Soil > Unclassified ... | reverse complement strand
GCGGTTTGAGGATGGCCATGGTGGTGCCAGTATAGCCACCCCCCAACGGCCGAAAGTACCCGCGGTGCCGCCGTGGCACCGAGTCTCAGGCGTAGTCGGATCTATCTGAACCTAGACACCCCCGTAAAGCGCGGCCTTCGCACATTGTGCGTCGTTTATCGCCGATGGTACGCTGAAGGCGGTGAAAACCACGTCAGACGCCGAATCCGGCCGCCGCGTCCTCTTCATTCTCGCCGCCGCCTCCCTTGTTGCTCTTGATCTCGCGTGGCAATGGTGGCTCGTAGCCGCGGCCCCTTACCCGGCGCGTTACGACTACGATGAGGGCGTGTACGCGGCGACGGCCGCCGCGGCGGCGGACGGCAACCCGCTCTACACCTCGGCGTTTCTCAGTCAGCCGCCGCTCCTCATCGGTGTACTCGCCCATACGTTCACCACATTCGGCCGCTCGCTGGCGTCGGCGCGCGGCACGGTGGTGGCATTTTCCTCGCTATGGCTGGCCGGACTCGCGGCGATCGCGGTGCGAACGGGCGGATTTCGCGCCGCGGTCTGGGCCGTCGCGATCGCCGCGTCGGCGCCGGCGTTCGTCGTCGCGTCGCACACGGTCCAAATGGAAGGCCCAGCGGAGGTCTTCGCCGCCCTTTCGGTAGCGCTGGGATTCGCCGCCGGCCTTCGTACCCGCCACGACGCCGGCTCGATGCGCGCTGCGCTCTGGGCATCTGCGGGCGTCGCCGCGGGACTGGCGGTCATGACCAAACTCACTGCCTTGACCTGCTTCGCACCGCTGATCGTCGTCCTCGTTTGGCGGAATCCGGAAACACCGGCTCGGAGGAGGACGGCGTTCGCCGCGCTGCTCGCAGGCGGCGCGGCGCTCGCCGCCGTCGCGGCGTTGGTTTGCACTCGCAGCCTCTCGATGGAGATGTGGCGGCAGACCGTCACGTTTCACACCGCCGTTGCACGCTTGAATCCGCCGGATCTTTCGCGGACCGGGGCGCTCCTGGCCGCGTTCGCCGCGGCCAACTGGTTCAGCGTCGCCCTCGGGCTCGCCGGCCTGGCTTCCGTGCTTCCGCGTTGGAGGTATCGTGACTTTGACCTGCGCGCCGCGGAGCCGGGCGGCGTCGCGGCCGCGGTCTCGCGCCGCGCAGTTGCGGTGTGGCTCGCCGTGGACGTCGCGGCCCTTCTCGTGTGGAGGCCCCTGTGGCCCCATCATTTCGCGATCCTGGTGACGCCGCTCGCCGTGCTCGCAGCCCTCACCGCTGAGATCATCTGGCGGCGCGCGGGCCTCACCGGCCCACGGGGTTCTATGCGTCAGGGATGGTGGGCGTCGCCACTCGTGCCTGTCGCGCTGACCGCGGTTTGGCTCTTTCCACTGACGGCGACAATTGCAGCCGCCGTGCCCGAGGGATCCGCCACGCTTCAGGCCGCCGTCGCGCAGACCGGGCTGGCGGTGCCCCCGGCGGCGGAGGTGGTAACAGACGACCCCTTGGTCGCGTTCCTGGCGAACCGGAGCATCCTCCCGACGCTGTGCGACACGTCCGAGATGCGGATGCGCGCGGGGTGGCTGACGGTAACGGCGCTTCGCGCGGCACTCCGCGATCCGCGCGTGCGTGGAATCGTGCTATGGCGCGGCACGTTCCGGCGGATGGCGCCGGAGTTCGTCAACGATGCGATGAACCGGTTTCCCCGCCGGTGGACGGCCGCGCCCGGCCGGCTGATTCTCGCGCGTTGAGCGCCGGCGTCACTTGGCCGCCGGCCCCAGTCCCCGCGAGGGGACGCGCAGACCGAGCACAGTCAGATTATCGTAGCCGCCCCGCCGGTTCGCGTCGTCGACACAGGCCGCGGCGGCCGCCGCCGGCGGCAGGCTTGTAAACGCGTCGCGTAGATCTTCCGGTGCAAGATGCTCGTAGATGCCGTCGGTTGTGAGCACGAAGCAGTCCCCCGGCTGGACGGGTCCGCTGGAAAGATCCACGCGCACGATCGGGTCGCCGCCAATTGTACGCGTCAACAGGTGCCGGTTGATGTGGCGGTCCGCGCCCGCCTGGTCGACGAGGCCGATCCGCCGCATCTCCTCGACGATGGTGTGATCGCGGGTGAGCCGCAGCAGGGTGCCGCCCCGCAGCAGCCAGGCCTTCGAGTCGCCCACATGGGCGACCCAATACCGGCCCTCCGCAAGCGCCAAGGCCGTGAGCGTCGTCTGCATCCCCGCGAGCCCCGGATGCCCCTGCCGCGTCGTGTAGACGTGGAGGTTGGCGCGCTCGAGCGCGCGGCGCAGCGCCCGGCCGGAATCACCGCGGCCGTGCAGGTCGTATTCCTGCACCACGGTGTGGGCGGCCTCCGCGCTCGCCACGGCGCCCGCGCCGTGGCCGCCGACCCCGTCGGCGACAATCAGCAGAGCGCCGCGACCCGCGCGCACCGCGGTATCCTCGGGCAGCTCCCAGAGCATGTAGTCCTCGTTTTTCGGGCGCACCTGTCCGGCATCGGTCGCCGCGCCCACTTCGAGGCCCTCCAGGGCCGGACTACGGCTCGTCGAGGTCGACGATCGCATCGGCGACTTCACCGACCGTTCGGCCGGACATCTTGGCGAGCCGGCGCAGCCGTGCCGCGGCCTCCTCGGGAGACAGCCGGTACCGCTCGGAGAGCCGCCGCGCCGCTGCCGCGACACGCGGCACGGCGGCCGGCGCCGTCGCATCGGCGGGCCGCCGCCTGAGCCACGCCAGGTCCGCGAACCGCGCGCGGGCCACTTCGATCGCGGGCCCCAATGTCCGCTTCGCGCACCGGCTTCATTAGATAGGCGAGGACACCGGCGTCGGCCGCCTCCGCGACGAGGCTTTGCTCGTTGTAGGCCGTCAGCACGATGATGGGGACGGGGTGCGCGGCCATGATGCGGCGCGTGGTCTCGAGCCCGTCCATACCCGGCATTTTGATGTCCATGATGACGAGGTCGGGCGCGAGGGAAGCTACCTTCGCGACCGCCTCATGGCCGTCCGCGGCTTCGCCGGCGACTTCATAGCCCTGGTCTTGCAGCATGACGCGCAGTCCCATGCGGATCAGGGCCTCATCGTCGACCAGCAGGATTCGCCCGCGCGGCCGCGTTTCCAATGCATGACCTCCCAAAGCCGCGACGCCCCCGCCAGGCGGCGGGGGCGTCGCGGCCCACTTTCACGATGCTACCACGTTCATCCGCCCATGGGCAACGCGCCTATCTACCCTGTACCGCGCGGTTGGCGGCGGCAAACGCAATCTTGCTGTGCGTCCCATCGCAGAACGGCTTGTTCACCGAGCCCCCGCACCGGCACAGGGCGACCGTCTCCTTCTTAACCTCGAACACCCCGCCGTTCGCGTCGATAATCTTGACCGGCCCTCGGACGAGGTACGGACCGTTGTCGATCGGCGTAATCGTCACATCGGCCATCGAAATGCCCCCTTCCACGACTGGCGCTGAACCGCATCCGCGACGCGCGGCGGCGGCCCGCTGCTCTGAAGTAACGAGACCGGCCGGCGCGCCATTCCGCCGGCGTCGCACACGCCCTGACAGCCGCTCTCGCCGCGCTGATAATATCAGCCAGTTCCCGCACCGGGACGTGCACCGCGAGGCCGCGACGCCGAGCAGACAAAGCTCGGCGTTCTGTGCTTCCCACCGGCCGTGACGCCTCCCTGCTAGAGGAGTTGCCGCGGGTGGACGAAAACAGTCGCGCGATGCTCAGCGTAATGGACGCTGCGTCAAATGCTCGTCCCGCGACCGCCGCTCACCGACCCGGCCGCAGCCTGGAGGCGCGGCGGCGTCACGAGATCCGGCTCGCGTATCTGCTGCTGGCCCCCGCCGCCCTACTGGTGTTCGGAGTCATGGCGTACCCGCTCGCGTGGCAGATCTGGACAAGCCTCACGGATCGCAGCGGCAATGTGCCGGTCCCGCATTTCGTCGGCATGGCCAACTACTTGTGGCTGGCGCACGATCCCGAGTTCTGGCACGCTACCGCCGTTACACTTATCTACGTTTTTGTGACGACCGTATTGAAACTGGTCGTCGGCGTTGCGATGGGAATGGGGCTCGCGCGGCCGTTTCCGGGACGCGCGGTGGCCTTCATCGCGGCGTTCCTGCCGTGGGCATATCCGGCCGGTCCCGCGGAGGTGGGGTGGTTCTGGTTCCTGCTGCCCCCGATCCCGGCCTCCTACGGCGACTTCATGGCGCACTGGCGCATCCTCTTCGACAATACGTTCGGCTTTGGAACGTGGGGCTTCGTGAGCGTGGTGCTGCTGAACATCTGGCGGGGCGGCTCGTTCGTCGGCATTTTCCTGCTCGCCGCCCGCAACGGGATTCCGGATCAGCTCTTCGAGTACGCTTCGCTCGAAGCCCGCAACGCCTGGCAAACTTTCTGGATGGTCACCGTCCCGGTGCTGCGGCCGTTTCTCGCGCTCGCGGCGTTTCTCACGCTCACCAGCGCCGTCGGCGATCTCAGCAATCTGTGGATGCAATCCGGCCAGCGCGACGTCTACCCGATGGTCTGGACCCAGGCGATCCACCTGGCATTGAACGGCGCTCTCTTCGGGCGCGCGTCGGCCGAAACGCTGGCGCTACTCCCCGCGCTGGTGGCGATCCTGCTGCTGTGCTACCGCTTGTTCGAACCGCTCGAAGAGGACCCTCTATGAGGCCGCGGCCCAAGGTGCTTCGAGGGGCCGTACATGGGCTGCTGCTGGCGCTCCTCGTCGCGTACAGCATCTTCCCGATCTACATGATCAGTGTGGAATCGTTGAAGACAGTGCAGGAAGACGAATTCGGCAGCCCGTTCTACGTCCACAACCTGAACTTTGAATGGTACGACGGCTTGTTCGACGAGGAGGAATGGTTCGTCGCCGGCGGCCAGACCCGGCCGACGGTGCCCTATCTCTTGTGGAGCGCCAACACGGCGCTCGTGTTCGCGGCCGGCCTGTTCATCACCCTCAGCAGCAGCCTCGCCGCGGCGTACGCGCTGGCCCGCCTGCGGCCGCCCGGCTGGCGGTGGTGGCGGCGGGCCCTGCTCGCGACGTTCCTCGTGCCGCAGACGCTGCTGTTCCTGCCGCTGTTCGAGGCCGTTTTTCGCCTCCACCTGGACGATAATCTCGCGTCCCTCGTGCTGACGTATCCGATGCTCGCGATCCCGTTCTGCGTGTGGCTGCTCTCCGCGTATTTCCAGAAACTGGCGCCGGAGGTCGAGGAGTCGGCATACATCGAAGGCGCCGGCCGCTGGACCGCCTTCATGCGGATCGTGCTGCCGCTGACGTGGCCGGTGCTCGTCGCCGCGGGCCTGTTCGCGCTCGGCGTCATGAGCAGCGACTTTATGCTGGCGGGCGTCTTTCTCCCCAACCAGTGGCATCAGACGATCGCCGCGGGGCTCTCCACCATGGACGTCAGCATGGAGGACCTGAGCGTCGTGGCCGGCGTCAACGCGGCCAGCCTCCCGATGATGCTGATCGCGGCCCTGTTCGCCCGGACCTACACGCGCGGCCTTACCGCCGCGATGCTCGAAGGCGCCTGAGGCTTCAGCGGCCGATCTCGCGAATTGCCTGCGCCACCAACGCGCGCCCGCGCGCGATGAGGTTGCTGACCCGCGGGACCGGCGCCCCCGCATCGACCTCCTCGGTCAGCTGTTTTTCGAGGATGGGCTCGAGTTCGCGGTGGAGCGGCCGGTCGATTTCCGTGACCACGGTCTCCGCGATTGAGTTGTCGAACGAGAAGAGGATCTTGGTAGCGAGCTCTTTGGCCTGCGTCCGCTTGCCGGCGCTGTAGGCGCGATCCAGATCCACGAGCAGCGTGTCGATCTCCCGCAGCCGGGCCACCGCACGCGCCCGGTCGCCGGCGCGGTACCGCGCGCACGCCGTCAGCCCGAGCGCCACCGCGAGCGCCACGACCACGACCGCGGCGCGATATGGCGCGCGACCGGCCGCGGATGCTCGGCGGCTCGGGATTCGGGCAGCCGGCCGCGGATCGTTACTCCCCACGCAGGGCCGTCGACAAGTCACGCGTGAGCCCCACAATCAGTTGGGACGCCAGCCCGAGCATCGGGGCCGGCACGCCCGCCTCGCGGGCGGTCTCCAGCGCGAGGCCGGTATCCTTGACCAGAATGTCGAGCGAGGTCCCCGGACGATAGGCCTCGACCCAGTCCCGGGCGACGGGCCAGTGTTCGACGACCCACGTGGTGCCGGTGCACGTGCGCAGCACGTCCCAGACCTTGTCCGTGGCGAGGCCCGCGGCCTCCGTCAGCGCCACCATCTCCCGCGCGGCGAGCAGGCTCACCGTGAGGAGCACCTGGTTCGCCATCTTGACGGTGGTCCCGGCCCCCGCCTCACCGACGTGTTCCAGTTGGGTCCCCATCGCCGCCAGCACGGGACGCGCCGCCTCCACGTCCGCCGCCGCGCCGCCGATGATGATCGTGAGCGTCCCGTCCTCCGCCCTGGCCCGTCCGCCGCTCACCGGGGCATCGAGGAACCGCAGGCCGGCGCGCCCCGCGGCGCCGGCAAGCCGGCGCATGCATGGCACGCCCACGGTGCTCATCACGATCAGGAGCGACCCGCGCCGGGCCCGTCCCAGCACACCGCCCTCCCCGAGCACGACGGATTCCGCCTGCACAGGTGTGCGGACCATGACGATGGTGGCGTCCGACCGGGCGGCGAGGTCGCCCACCGACGCGACGATGTCGCCGCCCGCCGACGCGAGCGCCAGGCCCGGCTCCTCCCGGACGTCGTACCCCAAGACGCGGAACCCGGCGCCGCGGAGGCGGCGCGCCATCGGCAGGCCCATCTCCCCGAGACCGATCACGCCGACCGTCGCGCTCGTCGCCGGCACCGCGGCCCCCTTATCCCGCAAGACTCGCCGCGCCGGCGTGGTAGACGATGTGTCCGTTGCGGACCACGAGCCGCACGCGCCGCAATGCCGACACGTCGGCCAGTGGATCCCCCTCCACGGCGATGACATCGGCGAGCCGGCCGGGTTCGAGTGTGCCGAGCCGCCCGGCCATCCCGAGTTCGGCGGCGGGCCGCGCGGTGGCCGCCTGGATCGCGCGCATCGGCGCCTCCCCCAGTGCCACGACCCATTCGATCTCGTCGCTCAAGTGCCCGTGCACCGCGTCCGTCCCGACGACGTAGCGGAGTCCGCGTCCGATCACTTTGCGCGCCGTCTCCTGGGCTGCACCGCCGAGCCGGGCGAGGCGCGCGTCCATCTCGCCAAACGCCCGGACGTGCGGGCCACACAACACCCCGAGCGTCAGCGTGATCAGCGTCTCGTGCCGCACGGCCAGATCCAAATCGGCGTCTGAAAAGAACCATCCGTGCTCGATCACATCGAGGCCCCCGCCGATGGCCGCCGCGACGCCGGGCCCGCCGAGCAGGTGCGCGGCGACCCGCCGGCCGGCGGCATGGGCCGGCCGCACCGCGGCCGCTACCTGCGCCTCTCCGTAGTAGCACGCGGTCGGCTCGCGGCGCGGATCCCCTACCCCATCGGAGACGAACAATTTGATGAAGTCGACGCCGTCGGCGAGATTCGCCTCCGCGGCGCGGGCGATGTCCGCGGCGTCGTCCGTCGTGACCGAGGCGATCGCGCCGCCGCCGCCGCGGGGGGACTTCATCGCACGGCCGGCCACGACGAGGCGCGGCCCTACGACGCGGCCGGCATCGATCTCCGCACGGAGCCGCAGATCAAGGCCATCAAGGTCGCCGCAGAGCCGCGCGGTGGTGACGCCGCCCCGCAGGTCGTCCTGGAGCCGCCCCACCGCGTTTGCGGCGGCGATGGGCGGCGGCTCGTGCGCCTGTTCGGTCAGCCCGCCGCGGCGGGTGTCGATGCCGGCATGTGTGTGAAAATCGATCAACCCTGGCAGCAGCGTGCAGCCCGGGAGGGAAATATGCAGCGGTTCCGTGGCCGCGCGGTTCGCAGGACCCGCGGGCGGCGGTCCGGTCTCTACCGAGACAATGCGGTCGCCGTCGATGAGCAGCCCGCCCGGCGCGGACGCCCGATCGGCGGCGCCGTCGATCAGCCGGTCGGCGTCGACCCGGAGCATTCTCTTATTTGACGGCCGCGCTCGTGATCCCGGAGATGAACTGATCGAGGAAGAACACGTAGAGGATCGCGACGGGTATCCCGACGAGCAGCGCCCCCGCCATAAGGGACCCCCAGTAGTACACATCGCCGCGTATCAGGTCCGTGGCCACGCCGAGCGGCACCGGTTTCTGGTCGGAGACCGACACGAAGACGAGCGAGTACAGGAAGTCCTGCATCGTCAGCGTGAACGCGAAGATGACCGCCGTGAGAATACCGGCGACGCTCACGGGCAGGACCGTCTTGATCAGGGCGCCGAGCCGTCCGCAGCCGTCCACTCGGGCGGCCTCTTCGATTTCCGGCGGCACCGTCTTGAAAAATCCGCTGAGCAGCCACGTACAGTACGGGATGGTGAACGTCGGATAGACGAGCACGAGCGCCCACTTCGTATCGATGATGTGCGTGAGCGCGACCACCCGGGAGAGCGGGATGAACAGCAGGATCGGCGGGATGAGATAGCCGAGGAAGATGCCGATCCCCATGTTCTCGGAGCCCGGCAGGCCGACCCGCGCCAGCGCGTAGCCGCCGGGGACGCCGACCAGCAGCGTGATCAGGGACACGCACGCGGCGATCAGCATCGTGTTGCCGATCCAATCCCCGTAGTACGTGTGCTGGAAGAGATAGGTGAAGTGCTCCCACGTCGGGTGTTGATGGAACCAGAACGGGAAGACCGTCGGGTTCACGAGATCGGCGTCTGTCTTGAACGCGGTGATCCCCATCCACACGACCGGGAACACCGCGATCGCGATGAACGGCACGAGCCCGAGATACACGAGGAGGTGCCGCCGCAGGCTCCGCGCCTTCGCGCGGCGCGCGCCGGCCTCCATGAGCCCGACCCGCTGGAGCGGCAGCGCGTGCCCGCGGACGGCGGTCACAGCGTTTCGCGCCTCCGGAGGTTGCGCAGCAACACATAGACAACCGGCAGTAGAATCGGGAAGAGCAGGAGCGAGATAGACGCTCCTCTGCCGAGCGCGCCGGCCTGAATGCCGATTTCGAGCGCCTTCGTCGGGAGGATCTCGGTCGCGCCCATGGGACCGCCGAGCGTCAGGAGGTACACGATGCTGATGTCCGACAGCGTAAAGACGGTGTCGAACAACAGGCCCACCAGCAGGATGGGCGCGATCACCGGGATGACGATGTAGCGATACCGCAGGAAGAAGTTGGCGCCGTCGACCTTGCCGGCGTCGAGCAGCTCGAGCGGCACGGCCGACATGCCCGCCATCAGCACGATCGCGGCGAAGGGGAAGCCCCGCCAGACGTTCACGGAAATGACCGCGACCGGCGCCAGGAAAGAATCGCCGAGCCAGTTCGGCCAGCCCTGGATCAAGTGCAGCCGGGTGCCGACGTAGTTGATCGCGCTGAACTGCGGATCGTACATCCACTTCCAGGCTAGCGCGCTGATCGCGACCGGCAGCGTCCACGGAATCACGACGAGCGACCGGATGAGCTTCTTTCCACGCACTTCCTGTATCAGCAGAAAAGCGAGCAGCGTGCCCAGGACGCCCTTGAAGATGCCGGCGACCACCGTGAACACGATCGTGTTGCGCAGCGCCTGCTGGATGGTCCCGTCCTGCAGGACCGCGACGAAGTTGGACAGCCCGACGTAGTTGGCGGTTGTGCCGCCCACGGAGGCGTCGCTAAGGGCGAGGTAGAGCGAGAAGAAGAACGGCACGCCGACCAGCACCGCCATGTACACCACGGCGGGGGCGAGCAGCGAGTACCCGAACCGCAATCGCTCGGCCGTGAAGGCGCGGTGGCGCACCACCGCGGGCCGAGTGATGATCGCTTGGGCATTCGCCATCGCCGCTACCCAGCCCGCCCGGAACCGTCGACCGGCGGAAGGGCGAAGCCAAGCTCCGCCCTCCGCGCCAGCGCCCGCCGATTCAACGTCGCTGCGAAGCTACGACTTGTACTTCGCGTAGACGCTCTTAATCTGACCCATACCCCACTTGATCGACCCTTCCAAGTCGTTGCCTTGAACGTAGCGGGTCATCATATCGGGGATGACGTACGTCGCCAGCACCTCGGCCGCCGCCGCCGTGAAGGGCCCCGGGTAGCCGTTGATGAGCGCGTATTTGCCCCAGTCCTGCAGGTGCGTGACCGTCGGATCGGTGCCGAGCACGGGCATCGGCTTCGTGTACCACCTGTTGAGCATCGGCATGTTGTAGCCTTTGCTCTCGGTCATGCTGAACTTGACGTCGCTGATGTACTTCTCGATGAAGGCCCTGGCCGCCGCCTGGTTCTTCGAGAACTTCCAGATCCCCAGCGCGGTTGGATCGACGACCGGCGTCGGATGCCCGACCGGCCCCCGCGGCTCGATCCAGCTGCCCGACACCTGGATATTCTTGTAGAGATCCGGGTTCACGTTCTGAATCGACCGGAACGCCGAGATCGCGTCGTGGATCCAGATCGCGACGCCCGACCCCAGGTACCGGTTGTCGGACACGTTGTCCCACGAGAGGACCTGCGGTGTCATGCACTCGTCGTACATCGCCTTCCCAAACCGCATCGCCTCGCGGAGCTCCTTGGAATCCCACTGGATCTCCTTGCCCGAGGGATCGGTTTCTTTAACGCCGAACGCGTAGAAGATGGCGCGCCAGTCGTGGTTGCTGTCGTTGCAGTGGGAGATCTGGACGCCGGTGTCGTGCTTCGGTGTCTTGCCCTTGCCGGTGCGGCCGGCGACCCGGGCGGCGTCCCACGTACTTGGCTCCTTGAGTCCGTACTGTTGGAACAGATCCGTCCGCCACAGCATGGGTTGCGCGATGTAGAATTCCGGCACGAGGTACCAGGTCCCGTTGACCTGCGCGACCTGCTTCGCCATCGGGATCCACCCGCCGTTGGCCTTGCCGATGCGGTCGGCAATGTCGCTGAGGTCCACCAACGACTGATGGTACTGGTACACCAGGATGTTCGTGTGGTGTTGGACGACATCGTGGCCGGCGCCGGCGGCCAGCTCCGAAGCGATGCGCGCCGGCAGCTGATCGATCGGAATGTGGTCGACGCGGACCGTCACAGCGTTCTCGACGCCCCAATCGTTGGCGTACTTATCGAACGCGGTGTCGTACGCGGGGATGAAGTGGCTCCACACGAGGATCCGCAGCGACGAGCCGCGGATCTGCGCCGGTGCGGCCCCGGCTTCCCAGGGCGCCACGAGGCGCGTCGCCGCGGCGCCGGCGAATCCCGCGCCCGCCGCGGTGAGCAACCGGCGTCTGGACAGCGTTCGAGCAGGAGACTGCTTCACTGCGTGTTTCGACATCCCACACCCCCTATCGGCACTTGGACCACAGTAGCGAGATCGCGTTAATGTACTCCAGATACACAGGCCCGCACGCCGGGCCCCGATCTGCTGGGTCTACGGTGGCGTACGGGATCGGGTTCGCTGCTATAGAGTCTAAGTTGGTGCGCCCGGGTTCTCGCCGGTACCTGGGGACTCCTCCTCCCCGCCGGCCCCAGCCTGCGGCTCCTTCGAGTGGCGTCATTCCGCCCAGTGCCCGAGGCGGCGGGCCTGGGTCACGATTGTCTGAGTGTATGGGTGCTGGGGCGAGGCAAACAGCGCCCGGGTCTCCGCGGATTCGACGATACGGCCGCCCCGCATGACATGAACGAGTTCGGCTGTCTGCGCGACGACCCCCAGGTCGTGGGTGATCAGAAGCAGGGCCATCCCGAGATCCCGCTGCAGGCGCCCGAGGAGATCAAGAATCTGCGCCTGGACCGTGACGTCGAGCGCGGCGGTCGGCTCGTCGGCGATCAACAGATTGGGACCGGGCGCGATCGCGCCCGCGATCAGGACGCGCTGACGCTGGCCGCCTGAGAGTTCGTGAGGATAGCGGCGGAAGAACGTCGGGTCCAGGCCGACCCGGCCGAGGGCCTCGACCGCGCGGTCGCGCGCGCCGCGCCGACCGAGATGCGCGACGATTCCTTCCATCACCTGATCCCCGGCCGTCATCAACGGATCGAGAGCGGCGCCGGGCTCCTGAAAGATCATGGCCACGCGCCGGCCGCGCACCGCGGTCATCTCGCGCTCCGACAGCGCGGTGAGGTCCGTATCGTCGAGGAGGATCCGGCCCGCGGTGATGCGCGCCGGCACGGGGAAGAGGCGCAACACCGCGCAGGCCGTCATCGACTTGCCGGCGCCGGAGGCGCCGAGGAGCGCGGCGGTCCGGCCGGCCGGGACCGTCAGCGAGACGTCCTCGAGCACCGGGAGCAGTCCGGAGAGCCGCCCCGAGCCGGATGGGCCCGGGCGTTCCAGCCCGACGCTGAGGCCTTCGATGCGCAAGTCGCCCCGCGGCGTGGTGGCGGACTCGGGCGGAGCCGGGGACACGTCCGCGGCCGCACGCGCCGCCGCCGTCCGCCGGCCGGGGAACTTCATCGAACCGCGGCGCGCCGGACGTTACGCCTCGCGGCTCCGGCGCCGCGGCAGCAGGCGCTCGAAAAACACGTACATGACCGGGATCACCAGCAGCGTAAGCGCCGTACTCACCGTAAGGCCGCCGATCACCGCGCGGGCGAGCGGCATGTTGGTCTCGCTGCCCTCGCCGAGGCCGGTCGCCATGGGGATCATGCCGAGGACCGTTGCAATCGCGGTCATGAGGATGGGCCGCAGCCGGATGCGGCCCGCCTGCAGCACCGCCTCGGCCGCCGCCATTCCCCGCTCCTGCATCTTGTTGGCATAGTCGACAAGCAGGATGCCGTTGCTCACCACGACGCCGATCATGGTGATGACGCCCATGAACGAGATGATCGACAGCGTCGTGTGCGTGAGCAGCAACATCCAGATGACGCCGATGAATCCCAGCGGCACCGCGAACATGATGATGAACGGATCCACCAGCGACATGAACTGGCTGGCCATGATCATGTAGACCAGCATGAGGGCGAGCAGCAGAGCAAAGCCGAGGCTCGAAAAGGCGCCCTGCTGCGCCTCGGTCTGCCCGGCCAAGTGGTAGGTGAACCCTTCGGGGAACGTTATCCGGTCGAGCTGCGTCACGATGTCCTGGGAGACGGCGCCCAGCGGCCGGTTGATGACGTTCGCCGTCACGTCGATCACCCGCTGCTCGTTCTTCCGGCTGATCTGCAGCGGCTGGCTGCCGAGTGTGATCCGCGCGACGTCGCGAAGGAGGATCGGCACCATCGGCGCTGTCGTCCCGGCCGCGACCGACGTGCCGGCGGGCGGATCGGCGAGGACGTTGAGCGGGACGTTCCCGAGGTCTTCCGGATGCGTGCGGTACGCGTTCTGCAGCCGCACCACGATGTTGTACTCGTTGCCGGTGACGGGGTCGATGAACTGGCTTGCCGTCGCGACGTTGCCCGCCATGGCGGTGTTGACCGCGTTGGCGACGTCCGTCGAGGACATGCCGAGCTGCGCCGCCTTCTCCTGGTCTACGTCGACGTTGAAGTTGGGATACTGTCCCCGCGGCGTGATCTGTACGTCCGCGGTTCCTTCGATGCCGGCGACCATCGCGGCCACCTGTTGGGCAAACAGCGCGCCGACCTGCTGATTGTAGCCGATGAGCTGAATGTCGATCGGCGCGCTGGACCCCACGTTGACGATTCGGTGTTCGAGCCCGCCGACGTCCATGACCATTAACACGCCGGGAAACTTACCGTTGAGCGCGGCGCGCGCCGCGTTCGCCCACTCCGTCGAGGAGTGGCGCCGCCTGGTCGGCGGCACCAACTTGATCTCGACACTGCCATAGTTCGGGCCGGCGTTCGACCCGAAGCCGCCCGCGTTGGCGCCGGTATTCGTGTACACTGCGAGGACGTCCTTGGACGGGATCACCCGGCGGACGACGTTGGCCACCTGCTCGACGGTATCGGAGGCCAGCTGGACCGCGGTTCCCTGCGGCACCTGCATGTCCACCGAGAACTGACTCTCGTCCGTATCGGGGAAGAACTCGGTGCCGATCCCACGGGCGGCGATCACCGAGATGACGAAGACCACCGCGATCCCCGCCAAGACGACCGAGGCGTGCTTGAGCGTCCATCCGAGCGCCCGCTGGTAGCGCTCGTCGAGGCTCTCCATGAGGCGCTCACTCCAGCGCACGAACCGCGCGGCGGTGCCCTGCCCCTGCGGCTCGCCGGTCCCGGGGGCCGCCCGAAGGAGTTTGATGCTCAGGATCGGATCCATCGTCATGGAGACAACGTAGGAGGCGGAGAGCGCAAAGACGATCGTGAGCGCCATCGGCACGAACAGCCGCTGGGAGATGCCGCTCAGGAACACGACCGGGAAGAACACCGCGATCGTCGTCGCAGTCGAGGCCAGCACCGGCAGGCCGACCTCCTGGGTCGCTTCCAAGACCGCCTTGAGCACCGGGGTCCCCGGCACGGTGAGGTGCCGCGTGATGTTTTCTCGGACGACGATGGCGTCGTCCACCAATCGGCCCATCGCCAGCGTCAGGCCGCCGAGCGTAAAGATGTTGAGGCCCTGGCCGGTAAAGTACAGCAGCAGCAGCGCGCTGGCCACCGACAGCGGGATGCCGACGCCGATGATGACGAGGCTCCAGAGGCTTCGTAGGAACACCAGTACGACCAGGAAGGTCAGGACGGCGCCGACGAGAGCCTCGCGTTCGAGCGTCGCGATCGCCGCGCGGATGTATTGCGATTGGTCGAAGCCCACCTGGAGCGTGACGCCCTTCGGGATGCCCGAGAGGCGGGGCAGCGCCTTCCGCAGCGCGTCGACCACCTGGATGGTGTTGGCGTCTGGCTCGCGTGCGACGAACATGATGACGCCGGGCTTGCCGTTGATGCGGACGATCTGGGTCTGGTCGGCGGCCGCGTCCTGAACCTGCGCCACGTCCGCCACGTGGATCGGGATCCCGCTGTGCGTGGCCAGGACGACGTGCTGGATCGCCGGCACGTTCTGCAGCAGGCTCGGGACATTGAGCAGGTAGTCGATTCGATTGTTCTTCAGGTCGCCCGACGGGATCAGCGCATTATACTTTGTGATCCCGTTGATCACACCCTGTAGCGTCAGGCCGGTTGCGTTCAAGCGGTTGGGGTCGACGTCCACGTTGAACTGGCGGACCAGACCGCCGTTTACGAACGCCTGCGACACGCCGGGAATGCGCTCGAGCTGCGGCTCGATCGTGTTGTACCCGAGGTCGTACAGCTCCCGGGCATTGAGCCCGCCGCCGCCGACCACGACCTGGGCGACCGGGATATTCGAGATATCGAACTTGAGCACGAACGGCTGGGTCACGCCGGTCGGCAGGTTGCGCATCACGCGCTGCACGTTCTGGATGACCTCGACCTCGGCGATGTTGAGATCGGTGCCCCAGTTGAACCAAACCTGGATGCTGGTCGTGCCCGTCCGCGTCGTCGACAGGATCTGTTGGACGCCGGCCACGCGCGTGACGGCCTGCTCGAGCGGATACGTGACGGTCCGCTCCATCGTCTCGGGGGTGGCCCCGCTGTACTGCGCGGACACGACGATGGTGGGAATCGTGATCTTGGGGAAGAGGTCGCGCGGCAGACGCTGGAGCGCAATCACGCTCAGCACGACGACCGCGATGCAGGCCATGAACACCGCGATCGGGTTCTTGACGGCGCCTCGGGTCAGGAACATGACGGTCCTCCGGTCCCTTCAGCCGGCGTCAGGGCGTCCCCGCGGCGGCCGCGGGAGCGGTACGGACGGGCTGTCCCTGCCGGACGAGATCGACCCCGCTGACGACGACCGTGTCGGTGGGCTGCAGCCCGCCGGTGATCTCCACCACTTCGCCGGTCGCTTGCCCCACGTTGACGTTCTGCTGGCTGGCCTTTCCGTCCTCGATCACCCAGACATAGTGCTGCGTGCCAAGCGTCTGCACCGCGGTCAGCGGCACCACGAACGACTGCCGTGACCCCGCGGACAGCTGCGCGGTCGCATACATGCCCGGCCGGAGGAGATGCGCCGGATTCGGGATGTCGACTTCCACCTGGATCGTCCGCGTTGTCGGATCCACGCCGCCCGCGATGCGGCTGATGACACCGCGGAACACCTGGCCCGGGTAGGCATCGACGGTGACCTGTACAGGGTCGCCCTGGTGAAGCATCGGCAGGGTCGCTTCCCCGGAATTCAGCACGACGTCGAGATGATCCAAGTCGGCAATAGTCACAATCGACGTCGAGGTACCCGGCGTGACGTACGCGCCGGGGTCGAGCTGCCGGCTGACGACGACCCCGGCAAACGGCGCGACGACGGTGGCATACTGCAACTGCACGCGGGTGTTGTCGAGCGCGGCCGCCTGCGTCGCCGCCTGCGCCTGCGCCGTCTTCACCTGTGACGCCGCCGCGGCCTCCTGCTCCCGGGCCGCGTCGACCTGGGCCTGCGCCTGCCCGACCTGCGCGCGCGACGCATCGAGTGTCGCCTGGGCCGACAGCACCTGCGCCTTCGCGTCGTCGAGGCTTTGCTGCGCGATCGCACCCTGCTTGGCCAGCGCGGCCGAACGATTATAGGTGGACTGCATGTCGGCCAATTCCGCCTGCGCCTTCACCACCGCGGCGCGCGCGCTCGTTAGGCCCGCCTCCGCGTTGAGCCGTTGCGCCCGAGCCGCGGCCACCTGCGCTCGCGCCGTCTGGACGGCACTTTCCGCGGCGGACAGCGACGCCTGCGCCTGAGCCACCTGGGCATCGAGTTGGCCGTGGTCGATAAGGGCCAGCACCTGCCCGGGCCGTACCGCGTCTCCCGGCCGGACCGTCACGTCTTGCAGGTATCCGGACGTCTTCGGAAAGATCACCGATTGCCTGAGCGAGGTGATCGTGGCCGTCAACTGCAGCGTCCGCGGCAGTGCCACAGTCCGCGGATGTCCGACCACTACCAGAGGTACCGGGCGCCGATTCCCTTGCGGCGCCGCGGCGGTGTGCGAGGCGCGCGGCGCGCCCCGCCCGACGACGATCGCGGCGATGATGACCACGGCCGCGACCGCCGCTCCCCAACCCCACGCTCTCGCTCTCATCTCGGTGCTCCCGCGCGTACGATGACTCCGTTGCCGCGGACGGGAGCCGCCGCCAGGCGCCGGAGGTCGCGTACCTGCCGCTCTAACTTCCGCTTGAACGCCGTCAACTGTGTCACCTTGTCTTGCACGGACCTCCACTGCGCTTCGGTGATGGCGAGAGCACGTTCAAGTTCGCGACGGCGCGCCGCGGCATCCGCCGCCTTCTCCGCTGCGTCGAGGTGGCGGGTGCGCGCGTCGTCTGCGTCGAGCAGGTGCTTGATGTTGCTGAGGGACAGGCCGAGGAGCCGCTTGAGCTCTTTGATCTCCACGATCCGCCTGAGGTCGGCGGCGCTGTACAGCCGCTGTCCCCCGGCCAGCCGTTCGCTGGGGACGAGCAGGCCGATCTCATCGTAATAGTGGAGGGTCCGGGGCGTCAGCCCCGTGAGCTGGCAGACTTCGCCAACCTGATGGAAGTTCGCCACACCGGACTTCCCCATGCCCCGCCATAGTAAAGACAACTTGACGTTCGTGTCAATCCCCTACCGTTCACGTGAGGTAACGAACTGATGAACAGCACACGCCGGCGGCAGGCAGGCGAGAATCGGTGCCGCGGACAATTGTGAAGAGACCCATCCGCGGAGGTGATGTTAGGTGGCGACGCCGGTGTCGGAGCCCGTTCGGAAGTTTCTCGAAAAACCCAATTTCGCCGTCCTGGCCACCCGCTCCGGAGGCGACGGCCTCCAGGTCACGCCGGTGTGGTTTCTCTATGAAGGCGGCGAGATTGTGATCAACACGTCGCAGGGCCGCGTCAAACTCCGCAACATGCAGAAGAACGCCGACGTGGCGCTCGCGATTGTGGACCGCGAGAATCCCTACCAATATGTGCAGATCCGCGGCAAGGTCGCGGGCTTCGATACGCGCAGCGCGGCGCGGGACATCGACCGGCTGTCGCAGCGGTACGTGGGCAAGCCCTACGGGTATCCCGGCGGCGACGCGCCCGACAAACGCGTCACGATCCGTATTGCTCCGACCCGGATCAGCGCACAGGGCTTCTGACCTCCCCCGTTCCCGCGGCCGTGCCGGCCGGGACCGTGCCGCCGCCGCGTCTCACCGGCCGGGACGTCCATGTGTGGGAAGCCTCGCTGCAGACCTCGCCGTCCACGCTGGACGAACTCGCGCGGACGCTGTCGCGGGATGAGCGCACCAGAGCCGACCGATTTGTGGCCGAGCGCGACCGGCGGCGCTTCATCGTCTCCCGGGGATTGCTGAGGACGATCCTGAGCGGCTACCTGTCCGCGACCGCGGGCGCCATTGAATTCGCGTACGGCGCGCACGGCAAGCCCGGCGTGGCGGGCGGCGTCACGCCGCTGTGTTTCAACGTCTCCCACTCCGCGGAGACGGTGCTCTACGCGGTCGCGCTCGGACGCGAAGTGGGCATCGACCTCGAGTACATTCGTCCCGACATCGCGATCGAGGAAATCGCCGCGCACGTCTTCCCCCCGGACGAGACGCGTGCCCTCCGGGCGATCGACGCGGACCAACGCGCGCGTGCCTTCTTTCGTCTGTGGACGCGGAGAGAAGCCTACCTCAAAGCGCGCGGTCACGGCTTCGCGGCCGTCCCGCCCGATGTGGAGGCCGCGCCGGCATCCTGGTGCAGGCTGGTCGACTTGTCCGTGGCGTCTGACTTCGCCGCGGCGCTCGCCGTGGAAGGCCACGACTGGCGGCTCGAGCGCCTGACTTGGCCGTCCGGCCCGGCGACATAGCCGCCTTCGTGCGGTGGCGGGTCTTAGCCGCGATTCAGACGGTGCCGGCCCCTCGGAGGCGCTCGATCTCGCCGGCGCTGTAGCCCAACTCCGCGAGCACCTCGTCGGTGTGCTGGCCGAGAAGCGGCGGGGCCAGACGCAGCGACGCCGGCGTGGCGGAAAACGCGACGGGCGTGCCGACCGTGCGCAGCCGTCCGTACGCCGGATGCGACACCGCCGCGTCGAGCCCGAGCGCCTGTACCTGCGGATCCTGAAAGACCTCGGCAAGTCCCCGCACGGGCCCGACCGGTACCCCGGCGGGCTCGAGCCGTTCGAGCCACGATGCCGCCGGGGCGGCCGCGAAGCGCCGTGTCAGGTCGGGGATCAGTTCGTCCCGGTGCGCCACGCGCCCGGCATTGGTAGCGTACCGGGGGTCCGCTGCGTACGGCAGGTCGAGGGCACGGCAGAACCGCCGCCACTGTTCGTCCGTGCCGACCGCGACTAGAAACCAACGGCCGTCGGCGTCCTGAAACGCCTGGTAAGGCACCAGGTTCGGGTGGCCGGAACCGGACGGCGCGGGCTGCCGGCCGGTCGCGAAGTAACTCTGCGCGGCGTACGTCATCCACGCAACCCCGGTACCGAGAAGCGAGCAGTCGATCCGCTGCCCGCGGCCCGTGCGCTCGCGCGTGTACAGGGCCGCGAGGACCGCCCCGGCCGCCGTCGCGCCCGTGGCCAGGTCGATGACGGCGACCCCGGCCCGCACCGGCGGGCCGCCCGGTTCCCCGGTGGTCGACATCAACCCCGTCGCGCCCTGCATCAGCAAATCGTAGCCGAGTTTGTGGCGGTCCGGCCCCACCGGGCCGAAGCCCGACACCGAGCAGTAGATGAGGCGCGGATTAAGCCGCGACAGCGTGTCCCAATCCGCGCCGAGGGATGCCTGCGTGCCGGGCCGGAAATTTTCGAGAAACACATCAGCCGCGCGCGCGAGGCGCGCCAGCACGTCGCGTCCGGCTTCGACGCTGAGATTAAGCGTAAGACTCCGCTTGTTGCGGTTGACCGAGAGGTAGTACGTCGCGTCGCGTGCCGGCCCGCCGGGCTGCTCGACGAACGGCGGACCCCACGCGCGGGTCTCGTCGCCTGCGCCCGGGCGTTCGATTTTGATGACGTCGGCGCCGAGATCACCGAGCAGCATGCCGCAGAACGGGCCGGCGAGCACGCGGGACGCGTCGACCACACGGACGCCGGCGAGCGGGCCGGCGTCCGCGGACGTGCAGGCACTCATGGTGCTGCAATCTTTGGCGGCGGCACCCGCCTACCCTGGGTGATGGCCCAGCCGGCTGTCGGGCTTACGGCGTCGTAAGGTCGGCCTGAGGTCTCAGGTCAAGCAATCGGACCGGGGCGGCGTTGCGGAATCCGGGAACTCCTGTGCCCGTCGCCGGCGGGCCGGACCGCCATAACGACGGGTCGACCGGCCGGCCGTGCTCATTGATCCATTGAAGAATAGGCGCCTGCGGGCTTGGGGCGGTCGTCCCCAGGCCGAATCCCCCTGCGCCACCAACCATGACGAATCTCAATTCACCCGCCTCGACGATGTCCGCGAGCCGGCCGACGGTCAAGATGGGATCTCGTCCTGTGAATCCGCCGATCGCCATCACAGGATCCCCTGTCGCGATGATGATCGGCGCGGCCTGCATCGCGCTCGTCGTTGCGAGCAGATACCGTTCCCCATGCCGGTTGGCCCGCAGGAACGAGATGAGTTTTCGATCCAAGGACATCTCGCGGAACCTCGCGGCGGGTGCCGCCGCACGTGCGGCGCGCGGGACACCGGCGGCGAACGCGGCGGGCGGCGCTATCAGAACCGGCACGCGGCCGATCACGCTTTCAAGCGACGATGCGGCCGGGGCGATGACGAGGGCGGCGAGTCCAACGCCGATGGCCGTCGACGCGCTGCGACGGCCGCCGAGCAGCAATCCTGCGGCCGCGATGAGCGTGCCGCCGACGATGAGCCCAATCAGCCATGGCGTCCACCCGAACGGCGACACCGGCGCGCCTGCCAAGAATCCCACGCCGGTCCCGGCGGTTCGGCCGAGACCGTGCACAATGTACACCTGCCACAGCGCCGTCACCGCGAACACGCCGGCAATCGCATAACGGGCGCGAGTATCCTCTCCGCACCGCATCCACAACGTCGTGAAGCCGATGGCGGCCAGGGCTGCCATCGGCGGAGCGAGCGTCACCAAATAGTACGCGCGGAACATGCCCCCGGCCGCGCTGTAGACGACGCCGTAGCACAGGGCCCATCCCGCCCATAGCAGCACATCTGCCTCCTGGGATGATAGCGATCCTCGGAATCCGAGCCGGCGGCGTGCGATCAGGGTCAGCGGCACGGCGAGCGCGGCGAATGGAAGCAGCCATCCGGCCTCCGCGGCGAGCCCCGGCGAGAAGAGCCGAAGGGGTCCGGCCGGCGCCGCCCCACCGTTGAGCCGCGGTCTCCGTAAGCCGGTCCCGCGGCCCGCTCCACCCCCAGACGTGGCGGGCGGGGTGGCCTGCACGGCCGCGGGCGCTTCTTCGGCCAGGCCCGCGCCGCGCCCGAGTATGAGCCGCGCGCGGGGGATGAAGCGGTCGATGCCGTTGTACACCGCGGCGAGTTCGAGCATGGAGTTGTGGGTACTGCTGCCCACGAACGGCCGCTCCGTCGCCGGGCTGAGGTCGTAGATCGCCGGCCATGACAGCGACACAACGCCAAGAATCGCCAGGCCGATCGCCACATCTCGGACACGGCGAGGCACGGCGGCCGGGCCCGCGGCGAGATACACGGCCGCAAACGCCGGGACCACGCCGAGCGCCTCCGCCATCTTCACGTTGAAGCCGACGCCGACGAACGCCATGGAGGCCCAAAACAACGACGGCCGCGCGCGTGCCACCGCGCTGCTCGCCGCCCACGCGGCCAGCAGCAGAACGAGCACGAGACAACTGTCCGTACCGCTTCCCCGGTCCATCACGACGCTGACGGGACTCAGCGCGAGGGCGAGGCCGGCGACCAGGCCGGCGCCTGCGCCGAAGCGGCGGGCCACGAGATAGTAGAGCACGGCGATGGCGGCGAGCCCTTCGAGCAGTTGCGGCAGCAGCACGCTGAATCCGCTGAAGCCGAAGACCTTGGCACTGAGCACTTGAACCCAGAACGCGACCGGCGGTTTATCGAGTGATACGAACCCCGCGGGGTCGAAGGCGTTGAAAAAGAAATTGCGCGGGCTCTCGAGCATGCTGCGGACGCCCGCGGAAAAGTACGGGTTGCCATAGCCGCGTTCGCCGATCTGCCAGGCGCGCAGCGCGGCGGCCCCGAGCAAAATGAAGACAAGCCCCAACCAGGGGCGACGTCCGGAATGTGCGGCTACGCCGCCTGGACCCACACCGCCACCGTCCTTCGCCGTCCGCCTTGTGGCTGGGGCCCGATGTTATATCCGCGGTGTGAAAATCTAGTGAACACCTGGGGCCCGGTCGAGCGCGGCGCGGCCGCCGCGTTCGTCGACGACCGCCGACATGACACGGAGGAAGTTGTCGCGATAGATTTTGCGAAGATCCTCCTCCCCCATCCCCCGCCTGGCCAGCTCGGCGGTTAGACCGGGCAGGTCCTCGGAGTTCTCCATACCGGGGAAGACGAAGCGGGCCGTTCCGGGAAAGGGCGCGCCGTCCGCCTCCGCGATTCCCTGCGCCGCGTTGATCTCACGCTGGTGCCGGTAGAAGTCTGCGCCGATCGCGACGTGATCGATCCCGGCGATCTCGATGAGATGCTCAAGATGATCGACCCATTTCGCGATGCTGGGTTCGCCGGCGTCGATGAAGTCGGCAACCGCCACCGCGCCCACGACGCCCCCGCGCGCGGCGATCGCGCGAATGACCTCGTCGGTGAGATTGCGGGGATGGTCCCGGAGCGCCCGTGCGTTCGCATGGCTGGCGATGACCGGTTTCGTGGACGCGGCGAGGATGTCGGCCGTCGTGCGGTCGGATGCGTGCGACACGTCGACGATGATCCCGAGGCGGTTCATCTCCTCCACCGCGCGGACGCCGAGCCGCGTCAATCCTCCGGGAGCGTCATGTTCCCAATTGCCGACGCCGAACGCGGTGCGCCGCGCCCACGTCACAGAGAGCATGCGGAGTCCGAGCCGGTGCAGCAGGCGCAGGACCGCAAGGTCGTTCCCCAGCGGTTCGGCGCCCTCGACCGCGAGGAGGACCGCGACCTTGCCCTCCGCGTTGAGCCGCCGGACGTCCGTGGACGAGAAGGCAAGCGCGATGTCGTCGTGATTCTCGTCGATCTCGGTCAGCAGGCCGTCGAGCAGCCACAGCGCGTGGCGCAGGGCCCCTTCCGGCACATAGACGGACGGCGTGAAGATGGCGGCGACGACTGCGCCGACACCGCCGGCCCGAAATTGCGGCAGCCAGTAGGTCCGCAGCGAATCGTACACGCCGTCGAAGCGCCGCTTCGCGATCGCGATCGGAAAGTCGTCGTGAAGGTTGATGATGCCGATGCGGCGCGTCAGTTCGGCGTCCGCCGTGGTGAAGTACGGGCGTCCAGATCGATCGTCCATGCACGCCTCCGCCTACGTCACGCGGACCGGGTCATCGGATGCCAAGGGTGGCGGAGGGGTGTGGGAATCGAACCCACCGCGGACCCGAAGAGCCCGCCGCTGATTTTGAAGACCAGGAGACCCACCAGGATCCATGCCCCTCCACGATCGCGTACCTTCGATCCGGCGCCTTGTGCGCCCCTCTCCTCCATGTTATGCTCGGCGGGCAAAGCGCGAAGTCCGCGCACGCGTCATTTCCCCGAATCGTGAGGACGGCAGCGTTGATTCTGCCATGAAGAAACACGTTCGAGGTCTGCGGATCGTCATCGCACTTGCGCTCACCGCCGGCGTGAGCCTGAGCGGGTCTGCCCCGCGTACGCAAACGCATGCCCCCCGTCCGCGCGCCCACCGCGCCGCCCCCCCGCCCCGCCGGTTCCCGTCGCCCGTCGTGGCGAGTCCGCTGGACGGCCTGCCGGTGTCCCATGTCGGCGCGTCGCAGCGGCCGATTGCGATCATCATCGAGAATCATCCCGAGGCCCGGCCGCAGTGGGGACTCACCAGCGCCGCGCGCGTCTATGAGTCTCTCACCGAAGGACCGATCACGCGGTACCTTGCCGTGTTCGCGGGAACGCAGACGGTGCCACGGGTCGGACCGGTGCGGTCGATCCGCACACAGTTTCTCAACTACGTCGCCGAGATGGGCGCGGGTCTGGCGCACGTCGGGGGCAACGAGGACGCACTCGCCATGATCCCGATGCTGCACGTCACCAATCTCGACGAGTTCCGCTTTCCGCGTGCCTACCGGCGGATTCCGTATCGCGGCGTCGCCTATGAGCACACCATGTTCACGTCGACCGCCGCTCTGCGCGAGGTCACGGAACAGCGGGGATTTGGCGAAGAGGCCACGGTGCCGCATCCCGGGTGGAAAGACGCCGTCCCGCGGTCAGAACGCCCCGCCGCCGAAACCGTCACGATCGACTTCTCCACTCCCCTGTACCGAGTCCGGTGGCTGTACCGTCCCGCCTCCGACGACTACGTGCGCGAGCTCGCCGGTTGGCCGGATGTTGACGCCGGTAACTGGTACACAGTGCGCGCGACCGCGATTTCGATCATGGTCGTGCCCCGTGTGGAAGGGCGGACGCCGATCCACGAAGACACGTGGACCTACAGCGATGTCGGTTCGGGCCCGGCATGGGTCGTTGAAGACGGGCGTGCGACGCCTGCGACCTGGCACAAAGCCTCGCGTACCGCCCGGCTGGTCTTCACCGACGGCCGCGGCGCCGAGATTGCCATGACCCCCGGTCCCCAGTGGATTGAGATCGTTCCATCGAACGTAACACCGTCGTTTCAGTAGTCTCCGCCCGTTTCACCACACCGCCCCCGAGGGATAATCGATTGAGCGGTTTGGGGGGAACAGTCTAGTGTACCTCAAAGGAGGCTACCCCTAATGAAACGCAGAATGCTGGTGACTCCACGCGCGGCCGGCCTTATTATGCTGACCGCATTCGTTCTAGTGATGCTCGCCGGCACCGCGGCGCTGGCGCAGACCTCGCCGCCGTCGACACCGCCGGCTCAGCCCTACCAACCGTCCCAGCCGTCACAGCCCTCGCAACCGTCACAGCCCTCGCAACCGGCGGCGCCCTCGTCGCCGGCGGCGCCATCCGCGCCATCCTCGCCCGCCGCACCTTCGCAGCCCGCGCAGCCGTCTCAACCCGGCGGCAGCGTCCTCGGCATGAGCACGACGACCGCGGTCATCGTCGGCCTCATTATCGTGCTCATCATCATCGTGGCGATCGTCGCGATTTCGCGCGGCGGAGCGAGCAGCAGCTCGGTCACGCGGGACCGGTTCTAGGAGCGATGCGGTTCGCGGCCGCAGCCGCCGCCGCGCGTCACGGTCTGCCTAAATCGAGGCGCGGGTAACAACGTGGCGCCGGGCGGGCTTCTCCGCCCGGCGCCATACGTCATGCCTCTGTCCGGCCTGTTCCCGCCGGCGTTATCCGGACCCGGCGACCGCCCTCGCTAGCACCCGTTTGTCCCCGACCCGCCGGGTGACCCGCCGCGCGTCGAAGTACTCGAGCAGCGCAAGTGTAAACTTTCGGCTGCTGCCCAGCAGGTCGCGGAGCGACGCGACGGTGATCTCGCCGTGCTGCGTGAGGTGCTCGCGCACCCGCGCCTCCACGTCGGCGAGCACATCGCGGTGGAACACGACGCCGCCCCCGGCGTCGACGAGCACTCCTTCATCGAGTAGCGCCTGCGCCATCCGCTCGGCGGCCGCGCGGTCCGCGGCCCGGGCCAGCGCCTCCGCCCGGTCGGGCGGCGCGTACCGTCCCTCCCGATAGGCGCGTTCCAGCGCAGCCGCCGCCGCTTCATCCGCGGCGGTGCGCGCCGGGACAAATCCACGAACCCGCACATGATCGCCGCCCACGGCGATCGCGCCCGCCTCGGCCAGCGCGTCGAAAACGTGGCTGTACAGCCGGTCGTCGCCCGCGTCAAACGCCCGGCCTTTGAGCTCGTCCCGCGGCATCCCGATCCGCCACGGCACGTCCGTGTGGTAGGCGGCGAGCGTTCGAAGAACCGCCTGCCGCACGTCCCCGGCGACTTCCGCGGCGAACAGCCGCCCCCGGATGGACAACACGCGCTTGCCGGCGACCAGGAGCTCCGCCTCCGCCGCCACCCGGTCGCGGCCTTCGCCGAGCACGGGGCTCAGCGCATCCACCGACGTCCCCGCGGCGGCCGAAGCGCGCACCGCCGCGAGCACGCGCGCATCCAGGCCGGAAGTCTCGAGCGCGGCGACCTCCGCCGCCGCCGCCTGTCCTCGCCGGCGAAGGGCCGCCGGGGAGGCAATCACTTCCCCGCCTCCGATCGTCGTCATGGGCGAATACCGGCGCAGCACGAACGGGTCGCCGCGGACCGCGACGACAGGACGTTCGAGCACGAGCTGCACGGCCGCCGACTCGCCGGGTTCGAGCCGCATCCGGTCCAGCAGCCGCACGCGGCCGATCACTTCGTCCGCAGCGATGTAGAGCCGGACGCGGCCGCGGTACGGCAGCGCCGGCGCGCCGCGAAGGAGGCGGATGCGCGCATCGATCACGCCCGCCGGCTCGATCGTACGCGGCGTGGCCAGCACGTTGCCCCGGGACACCTCGTCCCGGCCCACCCCGGACAGATTGAGCGCGGCACGCTGTCCGGCGCGCGCCTCGTCGACCGGCACACCGTGGCTCTGCACCTGCCGCACCCGCACCTCGCCCTGCCCCGGCAGCACCTCGAGCACGTCGCCCGGGCGCACGCGGCCGCTCCACAGCGTGCCCGTGACCACGGTGCCGAACCCTTCCATCGTAAAGCTGCGGTCCACCGGCAGGCGGGCCGGTCCCGCCGCGTCACGCGCCGGGACCTCGTTGAGCGCGCGGCCGATCGCCTCGACGAGCTCGGGCAGTCCCGCGCCGGTCCGCGCGGACACGCGGAGCACCGGCGCTCCCTCGAGAAAGGTCCCCGCGGACAGCGCGCGCACATCGTCTTCCACGAGCGCGAGCCACTCGGGATCCGCGACGAGATCCATCTTGTTGAGGACGACGAGGCCCCGCCGCACACGGAGAAAGCGCAGGATATCGAGATGCTCCCGCGTCTGCGGCATCACTCCCTCATCCGCGGCGATGACGAGCAGCACGAGATCGAGCCCCGCGGCACCTGCGAGCATGTTCTTGATGAGCCGTTCGTGACCGGGCACATCGACGACGCCGACGCGCCGGCCGTCCGGCAGATCGAGGTGCGCGAAACCGAGGTCGATCGTCATGCCGCGGCGCTTTTCCTCTTCCAGCCGGTCGGGGTCAATGCCGGTCAAGGCGGTGACGAGGGCGCTTTTGCCGTGGTCGATGTGGCCGGCCGTCCCGATGACGCCCCACGCGGTCGCGTGCCGCCCGGGCGGGGCGGGCGCCGGCCGCGTGCGCGCGGTCATCCGGCGGCGGCGCGGACGGCGGCGAGAAGCGGCTCCAGGTCGGCCGCGTCCAGCGTGCGGACGTCCAGCAGGAGCCGCCCGTCGGCAATGCGCGCATAGACCGGCGGCCGGTGGCGCCGCAGGCGCCGGTCCCACGCGTCTACATCGCCGGTGCGCGGCCGCAGGGCGACGGCCCACGAGGCAAGCTCGACGCCCGGCAGCGCCCCGCCCCCCGCTTCGGCCACGGTCGCCACGGCGCCCACCTCGGCCCCCTCACCGGCCGCCTCGGCGATCCGCGCGGCGAGATCGCGCGCCGCGGTCTCGAGGGCGGCGGGATCGCGCGCGAGGAACCGCAGGACGGGAATTTCCTCCCACGCACGGTCCGGATCGCGGTACACCCGAAGCGTCGCCTCGAGGGCCGCGAGGTCGAGCTTGTCGATGCGCATCGCCCGCGCCAGCGGGTGGGCCCGGATGCGCGCCAGCGGATCGCGGCGTCCCACGATCAAGCCGGCCTGCGGACCGCCGAGCAGTTTGTCGCCGCTCGCCGTGACGACGTCCGCCCCCGCGGCGACGGCCGCCCCAACCGTCGGCTCCGCGGGCAGTCCGCGTGCGGCGAGATCGACGAACGCGCCGCTCCCCATGTCGAACAGCAGCGGGACCCCGGCACGCCGGCCCAGCGCCGCGAGCTCCGCCGGCTCCGCCTCGTGGACGAAGCCCCGCATCGCAAAGTTGCTCCGGTGCACCTTGACGAGCAGCGCCGCCTCGGGGCCGAGCGCCGCCTCGTAGTCGGCGAGATAGGTCTTGTTGGTCGTACCGACCTCCACGAGGCGGCACCCCCCGGCGGCCATGATATCGGGCATGCGGAAACTGCCGCCGATCTCGACCAGTTCGCCGCGCGAGACGATGACATCGCGGCCCCGCGCGAGCGCCGTCAGCGCGAGCAGCACGGCCGCGGCGTTGTTGTTGACGGCGAGACCATCTTCCGCGCCCGTCAGCTCCCGCAGGAGCCCGGCCACATGCGCCTGCCGGGATCCACGTGCGCCGGTGGCCGTGTCGATCTCGAGGACCGCGTACCCCGCGGCCTCGGCCACGGCGCGGCGCGCGCTTTCGGCAAGCGGCGCCCGGCCGAGGTTCGTGTGGAGAACGATGCCCGTGGCATTGATCGCACGGCCGAGCGACGGCGCGGCGCGCTCGGCCAGCAGCGCGCGCGTGTCGGCCAGCAGCGCGTCCACCGTCACGTCCCCCGCGCCCGGCCCGGCCGCGGTGTCGGCCAGCCGCCGGCGCGCCCGATCGACCGCTTCACGCGCGCAGGCGACGACGAGCCGGCGCGGATGGCGGCTCAGATCGCCGCCCGCCTCCAGGCGCTCCAAGAGCCGCTCGATCGAGGGCAGCCGGCGGAAGGAGGATTGCGTCACACGGCTACCGGACGAGGAAGCCCAGCCCCAGACCGACGGCGATCACGACGCCGGCCACCCAGAGGATTCTCGTAAGATCGTAGGCGACCCAGCGGCGCAGCTCGCCCTCCGTTTCGCGCGGCGCGGCCGCGGCGGCCGCACCGCGCGGCCGCAGCCTGGCGCCGCAGGCGCGGCAGACGATCTTGCCTTCCGGATTCTCCACCCCGCATCGGGGACACCGCATCAGCTGCATCCTCCTATGTGTTGCACGGCCGGTCCAGGCCGGCCGTGTGAGCCGCTCCACCGCGCGCGGAGGGCCGCGAGGACGTCGGCGGGCACCGCGACGCTTCCGGGCGGAACCCGCGTCGCGAGGGCGCCGCCGTGAAAATCGGTCCCGCCCGTCACGATTAGATGATACCGCTGCGCCACCTCGAGGAACGCGGCGGTCATCTCCGCGGTGTGATCCGGGTAGTAGACCTCGATCCCCGCGAGCCCGTGCGCGACGAGCCGCGGCACCCGCTCGATCGCCGGGCCGCTCGACGTCCATCCGGGATGCGCCAGCACCGGCACGCCCTCCGCGGCCCGAATCGCCTCGACCGCCTCTTCCGGCGCTACCTTGAGGCGCGGCACGTACGCCGGCCCATCGCGGCCGAGAAACCGTTCGAACGCCTCCTGCACCGTCGCGACGCGCCTCGCTTCGACGAGCGCGCGGGCCACGTGCGGCCGGCCCACCGACGCGCCGGCCGCGATCGCCTGCACGCGCGCCCACTCGACCGGGACCCGCAGCGCCGCGAGCTTTTCCACCATCGCCCGCGCCCGGCCCACACGTCCGGCGCGCATGCGCGCGAGGAAGTTCTGAAAGTCCCGGTGCCCGAGGTCGATGTAGTAGCCGAGGACGTGGATCTCGTACTCGTCGACGTCCGTGTTGATTTCGACGCCCGGGATGACGTCGACATGGACCCGCCGTCCCTCGCGCACGGCCTCCTCCACCCCGGCCGTGGTGTCGTGGTCCGTGAGCGCGAGGGTCCCGACGCCGTGTTCACGCGCGGTGACGACGAGGCGCGCCGGGGACAGTAACCCATCGGACGCCGTGCTGTGGGTGTGCAGATCGATGCGCATCTACTGAGGGCGCGCCGCGGCGACTGTCCGCCCGGCACGGCCGTGGCGCGCGGCTGTGACGGGCCGGGCGAACGCTATCTCGGCGAGACGATGAGTTTGATCGCGGTCCGGTCCTGGCCGTCGATCTGGACGTCGGCAAACGCCGGCACGCATACGAGATCCAATCCGCTCGGCGCGACGTAGCCGCGCGCAATGGCGATTGCTTTGATCGCCTGGTTGATCGCCGCGGCGCCGATGGCCTGCAGCTCCGCGGTGCCGCGTTCGCGTACGACGCCGGCCAGCGCACCCGCCACAGCCGTAGGATTGGACTTCGCCGCGACCTTCAGCACATCCGCGGTAGTCGTCGACTTCACAGCGACCTTAAGCCCATCCATGCTTCGAGCCTCCTCGACGGAGAGCACCGACTGTGGAGCGATGTCGCGACCGGCGAAGCCTGCTGATTCGAGGCCCCGTTTCACAATCCCTCCTGCGCGCGAACACGCGTTTGCGCTTGCTCGATCGAGCGGCGGGGCGCCGTCAGGCCTCCGCGCGGTTCACGCGCCGGATCGCGGAGGCCCGCCCGCTCCCCGGATCGATTTCGATCAGAACCGCATTCAGCTGCACCGGCCCGTCGGCAACTTCGAAGCGCGCCGGCAGCAGCGTCAGAAACCGCTGCAGCACGCCCTCGCGGCTCATGCCGATCACCGAGTCGCGCGGCCCGGTCATCCCCGCGTCGCTGATGAAGGCCGTCCCCGCGGGAAGGATCCGCTCATCCGCGGTCTGCACATGGGTATGTGTGCCCACGACGGCCGAGACGCGGCCATCGAGGTGCCAGGCGAGGGCGGCCTTTTCGGACGTCGCCTCCGCGTGCATGTCGACGAGAATCACGGGGGTCTCGGCGCGCAGCCGCTCGGCTTCCTCGCGGGCGTAGTCGAACGGCGAGAGCAGCGGATCCATGAACACACGCCCCTGGAGGTTGAGAACGGCGACGCGCGCACCGGCCGCCGTGAAGACGCCCGCCCCGCGCCCCGGCGCGCCGGGAGGATAGTTGGCCGGACGCAGGAGGCGCGGCTCGCCGTCGAGGAGCACCGGCGCCTCGCGGGTATGCCAGATGTGGTTGCCGCCGGTGACGACGTCGACACCGGCGGCGGTCAGATCCTGGAACGTCGCCGGGGTAATCCCAAATCCGCCGGCGGAATTTTCACCGTTCGCCACCACGAAGTCGGCCGCCGCTTCGCGGCGGAGCGCCGGCAGCCACTGTGCGACCGCCCGGCGCCCCGGACGTCCCACGACGTCCCCGATGAAGAGCACGTTCATGCGGTGGTGTGCGCTCGGCCGGCGGCGGCGCTACTTGGCGTACTCGATGGCGCGCGTCTCGCGCAGCACCGTCACCTTGATCTGCCCGGGATACTGGAGCTCCTCTTCGATCTTCTTCGCCATTTCGCGAGCCATTAGGGCCGCGGCGGGATCGTCGATCTCGTGGGGCCGGACGAGCACCCGGATCTCGCGGCCGGCCTGAATGGCGTATGCGCGGTCGACGCCGGTGAACGATGTCGCGATCCGCTCGAGATTCTCGAGCCGCTTGACGTACATCTCCACGGTTTCTTTGCGGGCTCCCGGACGCGACGCCGAGATGGCGTCGGCGGCGGCCACCAGGATGGCCTCGATGCACGTCGCCTCGGCGTCCCCGTGGTGGTAGGCGATCGCGTTCAGCACCTCGGGCGGCTCGTGATACCGGCGCGCCACGTCCATTCCGATATCACTGTGCGTGCCTTCCACCTCGTGCGTGAGCGCCTTGCCGATGTCGTGCAGCATCCCGGCGCGGCGCGCCATGTCGGGGTCCCCGTCGAGCTGCGAGGCCATCAGGCCCGCGAGCAGGGCCACCTCGATCGAATGCTGCAGGAGGTTCTGCCCGTAGCTGAACCGGAAGTTGAGGCGGCCCAGCAGCTTGATCTCCTCCGGATGGAGCCCGTGGACCCCGGCTTCGAAGACCGCCCGCTCGCCGGCCTCGCGAATCCGCGTATCCAGGTCGCGCTGGGCCTTCTCGACCATCTCCTCGATGCGCGCGGGGTGGATGCGGCCGTCGGCGAGAAGCTTCTCGAGGGCGACCTTGGCGATCTCGCGGCGAATCGGATCGAACGACGACAGCGTGACCGACTCGGGCGTATCGTCGATGATGAAATCGACGCCCGTCAGACTCTCCAGCGCGCGGATGTTCCGGCCCTCGCGACCGATGATCCGGCCCTTCATCTCTTCGTTGGGCAGCGGGATTACCGACACGGTAACCTCGGCGGTATGGTCGGCGGCGCAGCGCTGAATCGCCAGCGCCACGACCTCCCGCGCCCGGCGTTCCGCGTCTTCGCGTGCTTCCGCTTCGACCTTCCGCGCGGTCTGCGCGACCTCGTGCCTGATTTCGGCTTCCGCGCGCTGGAGCAACTCCTGCTTGGCCTGCTCCATCGTCAGCGCGCTGACCCGTTCGAGTTCCCGCCGCTGTGCGTCGTGCAGTTCCTGAACGTCTTCCTTGACCCTGGAAACCTCCTGCTCGTGCTGCGCGAGGGCCTGGTCGCGCTTTTCGAGCGCCTCCAATTTGCGGTCAAGCGTCTCTTCACGCTGGACCATGCGCCGCTCAAGGCGTTGCAGTTCGGCGCGCTCCTCCCGTATCTCCCGCTCGGCCTCCCGCTTGATGCGGAACGCCTCGTCTTTGGCTTCGAGGAGCGCTTCTCGCGTTCTGCTTTCCGCCTCCCGTTGCGCGGCCGCCCTGGCCTCTTCCACAATCCGCCGGGCCGCCTCTTCAGCGCTGCCGATCTTCGCCTCGCCCGCGTGCCTGCGCAGAAGGTACCCAAGGAGGAAGACCGCCAACCCGATCACGCCGGCCACAAGGTACTGGACGGTGCTCGTGGTGGTCACCCCCTCTTTGTAAACGCGTCGCTAACTGGCCAGTGAGACCTCCATCCCGGTCCCGGACAGGGACCGATGATCTCGTGCGCCTATGCGATCGCCTGACGATGAACCTTCGGAAAAGCGAAACATGTGTTCCCGTACGTCATGCATTATAATGTAACTTCATTGTAGCCTGGGGTCCCAGAGGGGTCAATAAGCCCGCCGCGTGGGGCAAAGGTGTGTTTTTAGTCATCGGGCAGCCGGCCGCACGGGCGGTGCGGAAGGAATCGTGAGAATATCTGGACGCACATCCGTGGGCCAGCCAGCGTAGTATACATGGGTATGGTGCAAAAGACGCCGAACGGAGAAAGCCTAGTGCCGCCCGCGGGCCAACAGATGAAAATGTGGCGGTTCGCATGGGCCGCGGTCGCGCTCATCGTCGTGATCGGGGCCGCCCTGTGGGGGCGTGCCCGGTTTGCTCCCCCCTCGCTGGAGGGCGCGGTGCTGACACCGCCCGTACGTGCCTATGGCTTCCAACTGCCGGACCAGGACGGCCGGCCGGTGTCGCTCGCGGCGCTCCGGGGCAGGGTCGTCGCGCTCACGTTCCTGTACACGCACTGTCCGGACTACTGCCCGCTCATCGCGGACCAAATCAACGCGGCGCACGCCCAACTCGCACGCCTCGGCGACCGCGTCGCCTTCGTCGCCGTCAGCGTGGATCCGTCCGGGGACACGCCGGAGGCCATCCGGGGCTTTCTCGAAGCTCACCATGTGCGAGGCGTGCTGACCTACCTGCGCGGCACCGCAGCGCAGCTTCGCCCGGTCTGGGCACATTACTTCGTGGCAAGCGACGCGAAGGACGGCGTCTCCGCCGGCGCCGGCGGTGGGCAGGGCGTCAACCATACGACGATCGTTTACATCATCGATCCGCAGGGCTTGGTGCGCGTATTTCTCCCGGCAAACTTCGACCTCAAGGACCTCGTGACCGACGTCCGGCTCCTGGCCCGGACAGCGCGGTAACGCTGCCGAAGGTTGGCGGCGTGGTCTAAAGCTGCTTCACGTGGCTACAGAATCCAGCACCACGACGTGGTCGGCGTAGCGGTCGTACGCCGTCCGGCACGTGAATAGAAAGATCTGCCGGTCCCGCGCCAGACTGTGCAGAAACGCCATCGCGGACGCCTGGCGCTCCTCGTCGTAGGCGAGAAACGGATCGTCCAGGAACAGCGGCGGCCGGCAGCCATCCGCCAGTAAGTCGACGAGGCCCAGGCGCAGCGCGAGGTAGCACTGATCAACACCGCCGCTGCCAATTTCCCGAGCGGACACATCCGCCCAGTCTTTGGGCGGGCCCACCCAGACGCGCGGGGCCAGCGTCTCCTCGTCGACGGCGATCCGGTCGTACGCGCCGGCGGACAGCCGCCGGAGATACCCGCTGGCCAGCTCTTCCAACCGCGCCCGGCCCGGCACGATCGTCGCCCGGTGGGCGCGGTCGAGGACGTCGTGCGTCAGGCGAAGGGCGTCGACCTGCCGGCGCTCGCGGGTGAGACGCGCCTCGGTGTCCGCGAGTTCTTCCTCCACGCGCGCGAGCGCCTCGTGCGGCGATCGGCCGGCGAGGCGGCCCTCCAAGCGCTGCACGGCGGCCTTCTCCTGTTCGAGCGCCTCGCGGCGGCGTTGCGCCTCGAGCTGTAGCCGCTGGAACGCAGCGGCGTCGAGCCGCCGGAGCGCCAAATCGTGCTCATCGCGCTGCGCCTGCACCGCGCCGAGTTCGAGCATCACCTGCCGGTGCGACTCCGCGATCGCCTCGCGCGACTCACCGGCCAAAAGTCCCTGCAGCAACTGGGCCGCCGAACGGCGGCGCTCCTGCGCGGCCCGAAGCGCGGCCCGGCGGGCGACGGCCGCCTCGATGGTCGGCACCCCGAGCATCTCCAGCGTGCGCCGGACTTCGGCGGCGGCGGTGCCGGCCTGCTCCCGCAGCGACAGGACCGTCCGCTCCAGCTCCGCGAGCCGCTCGCACCGGGCCTGCCGCCCCATTCGCGCCCGCTCGGCCCGGCGCCCATAGGCGATAATGCCGGCCGCACCGCTGACCGCGGCCGCGACCACCGCGGCAATGCCGCCGATCTCATGATGTCCCGCAAGCAGCACAACGCCGGCGAGTCCGAGTCCGCCCGCCGCCAGGAGAAGAGCTGCCGTCTCGGAGCGGGCACGCGCGCGCCCCGGTCCAGAGGACACGCCGGTCTCCCCCGCCGCACCGGCGCGCGCCGCATCTACGGCGGTTTCCGCCTCGTCCAGCTGCTGCCGGAGCAGCGCCGCACGGGCCGACGCCTGCTGTACCGAGGCGAGCATCTCGTCGGGAACGTCGCCCATCCGGAGGGCCGGATCGTCGTTCGCGGCCGTGATCTCGCGCGTCACCTCGTCGATGCGTTCCAGGCGCGCGGCCAACTCGCGGGCGCGCCGGCCGGTTTCTTCCCAACGCCGGTCGAGGTCGAGCAGCCGGCGATTGGCCGCGAGCAGCGCGTCGTCTTCCGCCACCTGGGCCTCGAGGTCTCCGATCCGCGCGGCCAGGCGCTCGCGCTCCGCGGCGGCGCTCTCGATTTCCTTGACCTCGGCGTCGAGCCGCTGCCGTTCGTCCGCGAGCGCCCGGAGACGGTCCTGGCCGCGGCGCAGTGCGCCGGGCGCCGTCGCCGGCCGTCCGCGCAGCCCGACTTCTTGGCGCCGAATGCAGTCGGCGACCGCTTTGAGGACGCGGACGGCGTCACCGTCGGTCCCGGTCATGATCCGGGACAGATGCGCGCCGATCTCGCGCGACTCATCCTGCACCGCGGCAAGCTGCCACTGCCCGATGTGCGCCGTGGCGCGAAACAGCGCGAGACTGCCGAAGCCCAACAGCTCGCCCACCCGCCCGGCGATCTCTTTGGATGTCTCCCACGCCCCGTCATTCGACCGCAGCGCCGCACGCTGCGAGCCGAAATCCTTGCGCAGGTCGTACCGGCGTCCGTCCGCATCGAACTCGAGCGTCACCTCGCCGGCGCCGCGCTCCGCCGCGGGCGGGGCCGCGCCGTCGCCCCACGGCCGGAACGATTTCGCCTCGGAGGGACGAACGGGGAACAGCGCGGCCGAAAACGCGAGATGCAGCGTCGACTTGCCGGCGTCGTTGCGTCCGCGCACCACGTTGAGCCCGGGCGCGAACGCGACGTCCCGATCGCCCAACTTGCGAAACGACCGTACGCAGATCCGGCGGATGATCATCCCGGCAGCTCCAGCGTGCCCTGGAGGAGCGCGACGCCGTAGGCCAGCGCCTCTTCAGCCAGCGCGCGTTCGTCGCCCTGGCGCGATGCGATCTGCTCCCGCATCTCGCGCACGAAGCGCCCGATCACGGTGTGCTCGGGGTACTGCGCCGGATCGATCACCTCGGGGCGCAGGTGCGACTCATCGCGGACGTCCAGGCGGAAAAAGCACGCGGCGAGGTCTTCGCGCAGCCGCTCTCCCAGGACGCGGCTATCCAGCCCGCCGAGCCCGGTCAGGACAACGCGCAGGGCGAGATCGGGGTCGGCGCGCTCCCGGACCCGCCGCCCGATCGCGTCCGTATCACCGGCGGTCGCAAGATCGATGACGAGGCGTTCGCTCCGCCGCCGGCCCGCGCGCCGCGCGTCGACCTCGGCGCACCCCGGCGACGGGATCGTGACCAGCAGCGCGTGGCCGGACTGATCCTCATCCAGATCGATCATCTCCGGCGCCCCGCTGTACCAGGCGCGGACCCCGCCCGCGGACACGTCCTGCGCCGAATGCCAATCGCCCAGGGCGAGGTAATCGACGCCGCTCTCGACGATCTCGCGGGGACTGATCATCGTGAACTGCGCGTCGAAGTCCGGCCGCTCGACGCTGCCGTGCGCGAGCCCGACGAGAAACCGCGTCTGCCGCCGCACCGGCAATCCGGCGAGCGGGCTCTCCGCCGACAGGCGGCGCGGCGCCGAACGGCCGACGATCGTCAGGTCGCGCTCGACGATCACGCGCTCGCCGAACTGCTGCCCGAAGATGGTCATGCCCGGGCAGCGCCGTTCCAGCTCGGCCCACACGCCCGTGCTGCCTTCGCCGAGCGGGTCGTGGTTGCCGGCGATCGCGCACACCGGAATGCCGGCCGGGAAGAGCCGGTTCAGCTGCTCCGCCGCAAAGGCGACGTGCACCCGGGCCGCCGCGACCGAGTCGAAGAGGTCGCCCGCGATCAGGACCGCGTCGACGCGTTCGGCGAGGGCGAGATCGACGACCCGGCCAAAGGTCTCCCGGAGCTGCCGGCGCTGTTCGGGCCCACGCTCGCCGAGCACTTTGAACGTCGCCCCCAGATGCACGTCGGAGGTGTGCAGCAAGCGGACGGTCATTGGGCGCGGGACAGCCTCATTCCGCCGCGGCCGTAAACGGACAGATCTGGTTGAACGCGCAGTAGGGACACGCGCGGTAGGCGTCGGGCGTGGCCGTGAAGTGCCGCGCGCGGATGCCGGAGGCCGCCCGCTCGATCATGTCGCGCGCCTCGGCGACATCGTCGGCGGTCTTGCGGGCGCGGCCCACCATAATCTCCCGGCCCAAGAAGTGCAGCTCCACGCGGTCGGGAAGGCGGCCGAGCACCTCCTGGTAGGCCAGCGCGTAGATCGCCAGTTGCTCGCTGCCGCGCGTGCGGCGGTCGGCGTCCTCCTGCGCGCGGACGTCCGTGCTCTTGAAGTCGATGACGACGACCTCCTCGCCGCGGATGTCCACCCGGTCCCAGCGGCCCCGCACGTAGGCCGAACCGCACCGGAACCGAAATTCCCGCTCCACGAAGGTCGGCACGGCGCCGCTCGCTTCCTGATAGGCGAAGAAACGGCGCACCACCGCGCGCCCCTCTTCCAGGCGCCGGTCCTCGTGCTCGCGGCTGAGGAAGCCCTCGCTGATCCACGCGCGCTCCAGCGTCGCGACGAGGTCGTCCGCGGTCACCGGCTGACGCCGCGCGCGCCGCCGGTTGTACTCCTGCACCGCCTCGTGGAGCGCGGCGCCGTACGCGATCCGGTGGTCGCGGAGAATCGGGACGCGCAGCACGTGGATGTACCGGTACTTATACGGACAGGTCGTGTAATCGTCGACCTGGCGGAACGACAGCGGCACGGGATCATCGGACGGAGGCAGCAGCACGATCGGCACGTCCACGCGCGCCGGCGGCGCGTGCCGCTCCACGGCCTGCGCCGGCGCCGGCGGCGCAGCCGGCGGTTCGATCTTCGGCAGATCCAGCGCCTCGAGCACAAACCGGCTCACTTTGCGGCGCCGGACACCACCGTAGTCCCAGGCGCCGGTCAGATGCAGTTCACGCCGCGCGCGCGTCATGCCGACGTAGCAGAGGCGCCGCTCTTCCTGCAGGTGGAAATCCCCGCTCGGCAGGAGATCTCGCATCAGCGCGTCGGGCAAGGCGAGCGGATCCCGGCGTGCCCGCGAGGGAAACTTCTCCGCGATCAGGCTGACGAGAAACACCACGGGAAACTCGAGGCCCTTCGCCTTATGGATCGTAAGCACCCGCACCGCGTCCACATCGGCGTCGGACTCCGCCGTCGCCGGATCGTCGCCCGCCTCGATGAGGAGGTCCAGGTACGCGACGAAAGCCGGCACGCGGTCCACGTGCGCGGTCGCCCCATACCGGGCCACGAGGTCAAAGAACCGCGAGATGTTCGCGACGCGATGCGTGTCGGCGGGATCGTCGGACGACGCGAGGCGGTGGACGTATCCTGTGCGGGTGACCGCGTATTCGTACAGGACGCGCCCCGTCGGCATCTTCGCCGCCAGCCGCCCCATGGCATCGAGGTCCTCCACGATTCGCGCGATCACTCCCCGCCCCGGCGCGGACACTTCGAGATCGTCGAGGCGCGGCAGCAGGCGATAGATCTGCGACAGCGAGCGGTTGCGGCGCTGGCCGTAGCTGGTGCACAACGCCAGATCGGCCGGCGGCACGTCATAGAACGGCGAGGCGCTCAGCAGGTACAGGGACATGCTGTCGTTCGGATGCGCGAGGACCCGCAGAAACGCCGTGAGGAACCGGATTTCCTCGCGGTCGTAGAGACCGCGGGTGCCGGTAAACGTAAGCGGAATTCCGCGCATGTTGAGCGCCCGCATGAAGGGATCGGCGTCACGGTTCGCGCGAACAAGAATCGCGACGTCGCGGTAACGCCACCGGCCGGTGCGCGCGGTCTCCTCGATGCGCGCGGCGACGTCGTCGGCTTCCTCGGCCAGGGTCTCGAACTGATGGTGAGCGGGCAGCTGGCCCGGCCCGGCGGTGGACGTGAGCCGCTTGTCGAGGCCGTGCCGCACTTCGAGCCGGTCGGGGTCGTTGTGCCGGATCAAGCGGTACGCCGAATCGAGGATCAACTGCGTCGAGCGGAAGTTGCGGGTGAGGACGACCGTCCGGGCCTCGGGATACGCCTCGGTGAAGTACGAGATGTTGCTGTAGGACGCCCCCCGCCACCGGTAGATCGCCTGATCGTCGTCCGCGACCACGGTCAGGTTGCGGCGCCCGCCCGCCAGGAGCTTGACCAGCTCGAACTGGGCGAAGTTGGTGTCCTGGAATTCATCGACCAGCAGGTAGCGGAACTGCGACTGATACCCCTCGAGGATGGCCGGGTGCTCGCGCAGCAGGCGGAGCGTCAACACGATGAGATCGCCGAAGTCGACGCAGCCCCCCTCGGCCATCATCGCCTGGTAGGCGCGGTAGGTCGCCGCGATCTCCAGCTGCTGGCGGGCCTGCTCCGCGAGGGCACCGTTGTCGGGCTGCGCCGCCGCCTCCGCCGCCAGGCGCTCGGCGTAGGCCGCGTAGTCGTCCGGTGTGACGTCTTCGTCCTTCGCCCGGCTCCACAGCGTGATCAGCGCATCGATGTGCCGCGTCGGATCGCCGAGCGGCCGGAAATAGTCCAGCGGCAATTGAAACAGGCGCTCGCGGACAAAGATGACCTGCTCCGGCCGGCTGAGCACCCGGAAGTCGGGCGAGAGGCCAAGGTGCAGTGCATTCTCGCGCAGCACGCGGTCGCCGAAGGCGTGAAACGTGCTGATCCAGGTATCGGTGTACCCGTAGGGGACGAACCGGTCGACGCGCTCTTCCATCTCGGCGGCGGCCCGGTCCGTGAACGTCAGCGCCAGGATCTCGCTGGGCCGCGCCTCGCGGGTGGCGATGAGGTGCGCGATGCGGCGCGTGATAACCGCGGTCTTCCCGGTCCCGGCGCCGGCGACGATGAGCAACGGGCCGCCGGCGTGCGTCACGGCCGAGCGCTGTTCGCCGGTAAGGCCGGCGAGAATCTCATCGGCGCGCGAGATCACCGTCGCGGCCGCGGGCGCCTCCACCGGCGCGGCGCCGTCGGGCGGGACGCCATCGAGGAGCCCGACATTGGGGTCCGCCGTGGCAACATCACCGGCATCGATGCCGGTGGAGACAAGATCGAGGGGGAGTTGGTCCGAGTCCGCCGCGCCGAGGGCGGACCGCGTGTCGCGCCCGTTACGCATCCGTGGTCCCAACGCCGTTTCTCCGCTCCAACGTTCGGAGCACGCGTGCGATGGTGTGTGCTGCGAAACCCCGGCGCTCGAGTAGCCCGGCCACCCGCCGGACCCGAGCATCCGAGGTGAGGCGCGCGTACGCGCGGAGCCGCCGCGCGACGAGTTCGCGCGCCCGGCGGTCCTCCGCGGCCGCGGCATCTTCTTCGCCGTCCACCTCGCGGATCGCCTGCTCGATCAGCGCACTTGCCACACCTTTTTCTCGCAATTCCACGCGGAGCCGCAGCAGTCCGCACGGCCGGACTGCGAGCCGGTTGCGGATCCACGCCCGCGCGAACTCGAGATCGTCGAGATACCCAACGCTCGCCAGGTCGGCGATCACGGTGGTGGCCGTGCCTGCGGGAACACCGGCGCGACGAAGACGATCCCGAAGTTCCGCGGTACTGCGCGGCCGCGCGGCGAGCAATCGGATGGCGGCGTCGTGGGCGCGACGAAACGCGTCTTGGCTCTCCAGCGCGGCGAGCACGGGAGCGTCGAGTTCATTGCCTGCCTCGATGCCGAGGCGCGAGACCTGTTCGGCGTCGAGGCGAAACCGGCGGCCGTCTTCGAGAACAACGAGCCGTAACTCGGCGGCGGCACCCGAACCGTGGGTAGAAGCGGCGCGTATCATGGCGATGCGTGCCCGCCGGGCCGCTTCCACAGGCGGCTTCATTGCGGCAGAGGTGCCAGCGCGGCGGAGGTCGCGGCCGCGGCGGGATGGGAAGCGGGCGGCAGGGACCTCCCCTGCCTCGTTCACCGCTGCGTCCGAGGCGGAATTCCCTTCATCGCCGCGGCGGCGGCAATCGCGGGCTCACGGCGGCCATCGTCGGACGGGCTGATTCGTTTGACTTCTGGGATGGCGGGGCCGTTGCTTTCCGGCGCCGGCTCTGTGGCGCCGGGTGTCGCGGATCGAGCGATGCCCAGTTTCTCGCGGGTCTTCACCTCGATCTCGCGGGCCAGTTCGGGGTTGTTCTCGAGAAACTCCCGCGCGTTGTCGCGGCCTTGGCCCATCTTCATGTCCTTGTAGGCAAACCACGTGCCTGTTCGCGAGACGATCCCGTGAAGCGCGGCCGTGTCGAGCAGACTCCCCGCCTTGCTGATGCCGCGCGGGAAGAGAATGTCGGCTTCGCAGTCGCGGAACGGCGCCGCGAGTTTGTTCTTGACGACCTTGATCCGCACGCGCTGGCCGATGACCTGGTCGCCCGACTTTAGCGATTCGGTGCGGCGGATCTCTATACGCACGGACGCGTAGAACTTCAAGGCGCGGCCCCCGCTGGTGACCTCGGGGTTCCCAAACATTATGCCTACCTTCTCGCGCAGCTGGTTGATGAAAATAACGGTGGTGTGGGACTTGCTGATGGCGCCGACGAGTTTACGCATCGCCTGCGACATGAGCCGCGCCTGCAGACCGACGTGCGCGTCCCCCATCTCGCCGTCCAACTCGGCGCGCGGGACGAGCGCTGCGACCGAGTCGACCACGATCACGTCGATCGCGCCGGAGCGCACCAGCATCTCGGCGATCTCGAGCGCCTGCTCGCCGGAGTCCGGCTGAGAAATCAGGAGGTTGTCGATGTCGACGCCGACGTTGCGGGCGTACTCGGTATTGAGCGCGTGTTCCGCGTCGATGAACGCGCCAACGCCGCCTTCTCGCTGCGCTTCGGCCACAACGTGATATCCGAGGGTCGTCTTACCGGACGATTCCGGCCCGTAGATCTCAATGATGCGGCCGCGGGGCACCCCGCCGACGCCGAGGGCAACATCGAGCGCCAGAATGCCGGTCGGAATCACGTCGACGTGCAGTTTGGCCTGGTGCTCGCCGAGTTTCATGATGGAACCTTTGCCGAACTGCTTCTCGATCTGGGCCAAGGCGAGGTCCAGGGCGCGCTGCCGCTCGTTCATTGGGGCGATTCCCTCCGCCGCGTCGACGGCCGCTGATGCAGGTTTTCTGTATTAAATTGGCCCCACCATACCAAACGCTTGTTCGTAAGTCAAGCCACCCCGTGGACCGTCCTCGACCACCCAGTCATGCCGTTATTTAGTCTTTGGACCCCGGTAACCTCTCGCCGAGGCGCACCGCCGCGACGACCGTATGCGCCGGCGCCGATGACCCGAGCATGCTTTTGACGACGGCCAGTTCGGCCACGCGCTGTTCCCCCAGCATGACGGCGCCCATCGCCTTGAAATCTCCTCGCAGATCGGGCGAACGCCCTGTCCCGCGCACGCGCGCCAGCGTCAGGTGCGGCGCAAACGGCCGATCCTCGAGCGAGAGACGCCGGGCCCGAAGGGCTTTGGCAAGACGTTCGGCGAGCACGCTGACGCGCTGCGACCCCTCGGTCACTCCCACCCACACCACACGCGGCGCCGCCGACGACGGGAAGGCCCCCAGGCCCGCGAAGGTAATGGCAAACGGCGCCTCGGCACCGGCGGTTTCTTCGGCCGCTTCGACGGCCTTGCTCACTTGACTCATGGTGAGGTCCCCGAGGAACTGCAATGTGAGGTGAAGGTGGTCCGGCGACACCCACCGGAGACGGTCGCCGTAAGCCGAGAGTACGCGGCGCGCCTGCCCCGCGGCCTCACGAATGTCGGCCGCCAGCGGCACGGCGATGAAAATCCGCTGACGAGCTTCACGATCGGACGGCGAGGACGAGGCCCCGCCGGCCGGCATTCTGCCGGGCGCGGTCACGCCTCTCCGAGATCGAGCAAATGCAGGCGCAGCATATCGAGCGCCGTCTGGGACGCGAGGTACTGGACGCCCTGCCGGCCGGGCTCGGTGCCGTACCGCATCTCGCGCACCTCCGTCCCTTCCGGATGGGCAAGCGCGATGAAGACGAGGCCGATCGGTTTGTCCGCCGTTCCGCCCGAGGGTCCCGCAATGCCGGTGGTCGCGAGCGCCAGATCCGTTTCCGCGCGCGCGCGCACACCCTCGGCCATCGCGCGGACCGCTTCCGGGCTCACCGCGCCGTATCGGGCGAGCAAGTCTTGTGACACCCCGAGCCAGCGGCCTTTCGCCGCGTTGCTGTAGGCGACCACGCCGCCGTCGAGATACATCGACGCGCCCGGGGGCCGGATCAGCCGGTGGCCGATCAGGCCCCCGGTGCAGGATTCCGCGAGCGCGATCGTGAGACCGGCCGCCGCGAGTTGCCTGGCGACAGTTTCTTCGAGCGTCTGCTCGCCGACCGCATAGATGGCCCGGCCGAGGCGTTCGCGGACGGCGAGTTCGGTTTCGTCGAGGAGGCCGTCGACCTCCGCTTCCTGGCCCCGGGCGGTGACCCGCAGATGGCACTCGCCCGTGTGGGCGTACGGCGCGATCGTCGGGTTAGTGCCCGCCCGCATCAAATCCCGGAGACGGTCCTCGACGATGGATTCGCCGAGCGCGACGCGGAGAATCCGGGACCGGATCACGTCCGTGCCCGCGAGCCCGCGCGACCGCAAATACGGGACCACATGATCCTCGATCATGCCCTTCATCTCGCGGGGCACGCCCGGTGTGAACACAAGGGTCTTGCCCTCATGTTCGACGATGACCCCGGGCGCGCTGCCGCGCGTGTTGGGGATCATGCGCGCCCCGAGGGGCATCATGGCCTGCTTCTGCTGCTGGGTTGTCAGCGGACGGTTGCGCCGGCGGAAGAACTCCTGCACATGGGCCCAGGCCTCTTCGTTGCGCTCCATGGGCAGCCCCAACGCCTCCGCGACCGCGGCGACCGTGAGGTCGTCGTCGGTCGGCCCGAGGCCGCCGGTGGCAATGACGAGGTCGACGCGGCGCAGCGCTTCGCGAAAGACTTCCTGGACACGCGCTACATTGTCCCCGACCGTCGATCGATAGTACACCGCGATGCCGGCGCCGGCGAGCACCGTGCACAGCCACACCGCGTTGGTATCGGTGATCTGCCCGAGGAGGTGTTCCGTCCCGACCGAGATGATTTCGGCGCGGGTCACCGGCCGGCACGCGTCATTGGTGAACGTTGGCCGGCGGACTGGGCGGCGGCGGGCCCGTGGAGGGACCGGGCGAAACCGGGGCCGTGTTGCCGGGCACGGCCGGAGGAGCGGGGCGAGCAGGCGGTGCCGGCGGCGCGGCCGGAGCCGGAGCCGGAGCCGCGGGGGGCGGAGCGGCAGGCGTATTGGGTGTGGCGGCCGGAGTCCCGGTAAACGTACGGTCGACGACGTCGCCGGGATTGCCGAGGCGGCCGACCGGCCGGCCGTTCACCGACAGGTCGAGCGCGCTCGCGTTCCCGATGCGGACGCTCACTTGACGGCCCTGCCATGTCTGGTGGTCACCCGCGCTGACAAAGCCCTCGAAGACAACCGCGCCGTCCGACACGACGCGCACCCACGACCGGTCGGTTGCCTGCGCCGCGACGACAACGGCGCCGGGCACCGCCGGAGCGGGCAAAGCGGCGGAGGGTGGACTGCCGGCCGGAGCGGCGGGCTGTCCGGGGGGAGCCGGCGTGCCTACCGGCGCGGTCGCCGGCGTCACCGCGGACGGCGCCCGGGGCACCGCGGGCGTGGCCGTGCTGGGATTCGCGGTGACTCCCGGCCGGGGCCGCGTCGCCGCAAACTGCCGCAACTGCCCGACGAGCACGTACGTCAGCACGATTGTGCCGGCGATAAGCACGACGGCGACGGTGGTGACAATTCGCCGCAAACGCGACTGCGGCGCTCCCGGCGTGATCCGGACTTCGACCGCCTTTGGGCCGGGGCTGCGCGGCGCGCCTTCGGATGCGCCTTCGGACCTGTACTGGCCGACGATCTCGTCCGGGGGCAGGCCCAGCTGCCGTGCGTATGCGGCCAGAAACCCACGCGCGTAGGCGGGGGCCGGCAATTCGTCCCACGCTTCACGCTCGAGCGCGTCGAGGTACCGGCGCTTGATCCGTGTCACCGCTTCGATGTCGTCGAGCGTGAGGCCGCGGGCCGTGCGCGCGTTCTGGAGCCGCTCTCCAACACCCGTTGACGCCATACGCTCCCGGGGTTCTTGAGGTCCGGATACGTTTCCTCCGGAGCGTTGCGTTGGCGCACTTCAATGGAAAATTCCCCGAACTCTTACGGCGCGTCATCTGCGCCGGCCGCCGCGCGCGCCGGTTGGGCGGATCCCGCGCGAAGCACCCGTTCCAACTCGTCGAGCCCGACCAGCAGATCGCGGGGGCTTGAACCCTGCGACGGTCCGACGATGCCGCGCTCCTCCAATTGATCGACGAGGCGCGCGGCTCGCACGTACCCAATCCGCATCTTCCGCTGCAGCAGCGAGACGGACGCGTACCCCGCGCGCACGACCAGGCGGGCCGCATCCCCGAGCAGCGCGTCCGCGCCGCTGGCGGCGTCTTCCGCCGTCTCTTCCACGGTGGCCCGCAGCAGCGCGTCGACATAAGCGGGCTCGCCCTGGGCGCGCCAGAACTGTACGAGCCGTTCCGTCTCCGCGTCGCCGATGAACGCGCCCTGGACGCGGAGCGGCCGCGTCGCCCCGAGGGGGGCAAACAGCATGTCGCCGCGGCCGAGCAATTTCTCGGCGCCGGGATGATCGAGAATCGTCCGGCTGTCCACCTGCGACGAGACCGAGAAGGCGATGCGCGACGGAATGTTCGCCTTGATGAGCCCGGTGATGACGTCGACCGACGGCCGCTGGGTCGCGACCAGAAGATGAATGCCCGTCGCCCGCGTCATTTGCGCAAGCCGGCAGATGATCTCCTCGAAGTCCGCGGGCGCAACCATCATGAGGTCCGCCAACTCGTCGATGATAATGAGGATGTAGGCGAGCGGACGGTCCGGATGACTCGCGTTGAACGCCTGAATATTCCGCACCCCGTCGGATGCAAACATCTCGTAGCGGCTTTCCATCTCCTGAATCGCCCAGCGCAGCTTGGCCGCGGCCTCGCGGGGACCGGTGACGACGGGGCTCAACAGATGCGGGATCCCGTTGTAGTTGGTGAGCTCCACCCGTTTCGGGTCGATCATGAGAAACCGCGCCTGTTCGGGCGTCGAGCGGAACAAGATGCTGGCGATCATCGCGTTGAGCGCGACGCTCTTGCCGGCGCCCGTGGCACCGGCGATGAGCAGGTGCGGCATTTGTACGAGATCCGCCACAACCGGCGTTCCTGCGATCCCCTTGCCGACCGCCACGGCGAGCGGAGACGAGGCCCGGACAAAATCGTCGCTGGCCAGGATCTCGCGGAGGTGGACGAGGCTCGGCCGTTCGTTGGGCAGCTCGACACCGATCGCCGACTTGCCGGGGATCGGCGCCTCGAGCCGGACGCTGCTGGCCGCGAGCGACAGCGCGATGTCGTTCTGAAGGCTCGTGATCTTCTGCACTTTGACGCCGGGAGCCGGCTGCAGCTCGTAGCGGGTCACGACGGGCCCCGTTTCCCACCGGATGACCTTCGCGTCCACACCGAAACTCGAGAGGGTGCGCTCCAGGTGGCGGGCAACCTCCTCGGGGTCCACTTTGCCGCTCTTCGCCTTTGCCGCGTAGGCGTCGAGGAGCGAAAGATCGGGCACCGTGTACGCGCGGCGCGGCTCAATGGGGAGCGGCAGCGACTCCTGCGCCGTCTCGGCGCGGCGGCGTTTCGGCCGTTTGGACGGCGGCGCCGCCGAAGACGCGGCGGCGTCGCCGGGCGCGGCATCCCGCGCGGCGCCTTCGAACGCATCCGGCGAGTCCTCCGCAGGACCGGGCGCAGCCGCCACGGCGAGCGCGTCCGCGGTGCCCGGGTCCGCGGAACCATGCGCGACATCCGCGAGGCCGGCAACGCGGTTCGCCGGCTCGCCGCCGAGCGAACCGGCCTCGACCGGCTTCGCCGGCATAACGGCGGTGGGAAGCGACAGCGAACGGGCCACATGCAGCACGCAAAGCGCGGCGCGCCACAGGCGCCGCCCCAGCTCTCTCAGGCCGGTGAGGGTCATGACCAGCATCCGCGCGATCGCGGTGCCCAGCAATCTCGCGATCCGGCCGGCGCCGGCGACGAATTCACGGCCGGCGATGGCGGCAGTGCGGCTGATCCAGAGAAACGCCGTCTGTCCCATCTGCCCGAGTTGCTCGAGCGAGAGGCCCCAGACCAAAACGACGACCGCGGCCCCGCCACCGGCCGTCGCGAGCCACAGTCCCGGCTCGCCGGCGAGGCGCCGCAGAGCGAGCGATACGACCGCGCCCACGTAGCCCCCGCCCTTCCGCCCAGACGCGGCCAGCAGTTCCCGCCCTGCCGGATACTGGAGATGGAGGGCGACGAGCGCGACGGCATATCCGGCGATGAGCCCCCACACCCGCGCGCTCAAGGCGAAGGTACGGCGGACGAGCGCGATGAGGCCAACGAGGAGACAGAGAACCGGGAGGCCCCACAGCCCGAGGCCAAAGGCTTGGCCTCCTCGGACCGCCACGAACCGGGGGACCGGCGCCGTTTGATGCGGGAACAGGCCGACGCTGACCAGGAAGGCGAGCACGATGAGCGCCGCGCCGGCGGCCATCGTGAACGGGCGACGGGACGCCTTGTGCTTCGGCACTGGCGGCCTCCTATGCTGCGACGAGATGCGACGACGAATGCTGCTTACACTTCCACCAGCATCGGCAGGATCATCGGCTGCCGCCGCGTCTGTTCAAACAAATATCGGCCCACGGCTTCCCGGATCGCCGATCTCACCGCCGACCATTCGGTGATGCCTCGTGCGCGGCACCGGGCAACTGCGCTCACGATTTGCTGCTTGCACGCCTCGATCAGGTCGCCCGACTCGCGCATGTAGACGAAGCCGCGCGACACGATATCCGGCGGACTCAGTAATTCGCCGGTCCGCCGTTCGATCGCCACAAGGGCGATCAGTACGCCGTCCTTGGCTAGTTGCCGCCGGTCCCGCAGCACAACCGGTCCGATACCGCCGAGGCCGTCCACGAGGACAGACCCCGCGTCCAGCGCGCCCGTCCGTGTGAGACGGTCGTCCGTCGCGGCGACGACTTGGCCATTCTCCGCTACCAGGCTGCGTTCCTCCGGGACGCCGACGGAAGCGGCGAGCCGGCGGTTCAGCACGAGATGGCGGTACTCGCCATGGACCGGGAGGAAGCACCGCGGCCGGAGGAGCGTGAGCATGAGCTTGAGTTCCTCCTGGCATGCGTGCCCGGACGCATGGACCGGCCCGCCGTGCACGACCTCCGCGCCGTGCCGGTACAACTCATCGATGGTCCGGGCGACCATGCCTTCGTTGCCCGGGATGGGCGTCGCCGCGAGAATGACGGTGTCGCCAGGCTTGACGGTGAGCGCCCGATGCTGCCCCGCCGCCATCCGCGTGAGCGCGGACATTGGCTCGCCCTGGCTGCCCGTGGTCAACACCATCACCTGCGCGTCCCGCAGCCCTTTCAGCTGGTCGATGCCGACCATCGTCCCGCGCGGAATGTGCAGCACGCCGAGATCCGAGGCGATGCGCACCGTATCTACCATGCTCCGGCCGATGACCGCCACCTTGCGGCCGTGGCGGGCGGCCGTGTCGAACGCCTGCTGGAGGCGGTGCACGTTGCTCGCGAACGTGGTGAGCAGCACGCGGCCCCGCACCCGCGCCACGATCTCGTCGAGCGCCGCGCCGACGACGCGCTCCGACGGTGCGTAGCCGGGACGCTCAACGTTGGTCGAATCCATAAGGAGCAGGCGCACGCCTTCCTCACCGATCTCCGCCAGGCGGGAGAAATCGGTCGGCGGCTCCCCGATGGGCGTCTGGTCGAACTTGAAATCGGCGGTCGCGACGAACGTCCCCGCCGCCGTGCGGACCACGACCGCGGATGCCTGCGGGATACTGTGATTCACGTGAATCAACTCGATCTCGAACGGCCCCACACGAAACGGCCGGCGCGTCTCGCAGGGAACGGCCTGCATCGCGGGGGTCTCCGGTGTCTCCTCGACACGCCGGCGCGCGAGCCCCAGCGTCAGCGGCTGGCCGTACACCGGCACGTGCGCGGCACGCAGCAGATATGGCAGACTTCCCACATGGTCCTCGTGCCCGTGCGTCAGCACTACGCCGTGAACCGTCCCGGCCTGCTCGAGGGCACGGTAGTCTGGAATGACGAAGTCGATGCCGAGATCGCTTTCTTCGGGGAACATGAGCCCTGCGTCGATGACGACGCAGTCGCGCCCGATGCGGACGATCGTACAGTTCTTGCCGATCTCGCCGAGACCGCCGAGTGGGATCACTTCAAGGACGGGCCCGGCCGGCGGACGGCGCTGCTTGTCGCGGCTCGCGGGAGACGGCGCCGCTCCGGTCCGTGCAGGGCCGGCGGGTAAACTCCGAGCACCGCCCGGGCGCGGCGGCGCACCCACTCTGGGATGGTGTCTTCTGGGCCGCCGTGACCGGCCGGACGGCGGTGGTGCGCCGGGACGCCGGTCGGGCGTTTCGCGCGGTGTCTCGGGACTCACGCGCGCGTCATTCTATCGCAGCGAGCGAGAACCTCTGCCGACGCCCGAAGCCGCTTTGCCTCCGCGAACGGCGGGTGCCCGGATCGCGGCCGCGGTCAGGCCGAACCTTCCTTGCGTTGATCGGCGCGCCCGTACCGGTCGTCCAAACGCACGACGTCGTCCGGATGCGGCGTGGAGACTTCGAAAAGCACGGCGTCCTCGACAGCCTCGATCCGGTGCACGGTCCCGGGCGAAATGGTCAGAGCGCTGCCGATGGGCGGTTCGAGCACCTCTCCATCGACATGAAAGCGGACCCGGCCGGACAGAAGGTACAGCGTCTCCAGTTTCTCTCTGTGGTACTGCAGGCTCAGCATATGGTTTGCTCGGACTTCGATGCGCTTGCCGAGATACCGGTCTGTCACGGCCCACCATAACTCGCGTCCCCAGGGCTTATCGACGACGTGGAGGGCCTCCGGACGCACGAGTCCCTTCTCCCGCCGTTTCGCTTCGACGTCGTCGCGCCGCCCGACCATGAAAAAACACACCCTTCCTATCCGCAATGCCCTGCTGTTCGCAGGCAGCACGGTACCGCCCTCTACCGTGATCGGGCTGGAGCACGTTCTTTCGAACGCTACCTCCGAGTCCGGCCGAGTACGAATGTACGTTCGCAGCCAAGCCCCGGAGCATCGTCCCGGCTAAGGGTGAAGTCCTCACCTCTTTTCAGGCTCCGGCAGTTGGGGCGATCCCCACGCCGAAATCCGAAAAAGCATTCATTTGAACGTTCGTTCGATACAGGAACTGGCCGTGCTGCCCAACATCTTGCAGATGCACCGTCAACAATCGGCTTCGTCGGGCCGGCCTCGGGCGGACTCCCGTGTGCCGATGTGGGGAGGCGAGGCGATCGACCACTCCATCTATCGGCTAATTCAGAATTCAGCGCACACGAAGCCCAACTCGCCCGCGATCCTGGCCGCCGGGCGCGGTCCGTTGACTTACGGCCGGTTGCTCGTCCGCGTCGACGACATGCATCAGATCCTGCGCCGATGCGGCATCCGCCGTCGCGATCGGGTAGCCATCCTTGTCTCAGACGGACCTGAACTCGCGGTCGCACTTCTGGCCGTCGCATCGTCGGCCGTCTGTATCCCCGTCGGCGCGTATCATCGGGGCCGGGAATTGGCGTCGTTGCTTGCCGCTGTAGATGCCTCTGCGCTCGTCGTCGACTCGCGCATCGCCCTCACCGCTCGCGACGCCCGGTGCGACGGATTCCCTATCATTGAGCTCCTGCCGGAGCGCGACGGCGAAGCCGGTGCCTTCCGCCTCACGGGCGAACGAATCAACGAGCCTGCCGCAGACGAGTTCTCGCACGGTGAGGACACCGCCTTGGTGCTTCTTACCTCAGGGACGACGGCCCGGCCGAAGCGCGTGCCGCTCACCCACACCAACCTCTGTGCAAGCGCTCGCCATCTCGCGGACGCGTTGGCGCTCAGTCCGCGCGATCGCGGCGTAGACATGATGCCGCTTTACCACAGCGGTGGAGTACAGGTGCTGAACGCCACGCTTACCGTGGGAGGCGCGGTGATGTGCCCGCCGTGCTTCGACGCCGAAACGTTCTTTTCGTTGTTCCTCGAATTCCGCCCCACCTGGTACGCCGCCGTGGCCGCGATGCACCACGCTATCGTGGCGGACGCCGAGGCTCATCGCGACGCGCTCCGTCACAGCGATTTACGGTTTATCTGCACGGCCGCGGCTCCGGCGTCGGAGTCCCTCGTCCGCGGGCTCGAGCGGGTGTTCAAGGTTCCGGTCATCCAGACATACGGATCCACCGAAGCCGGCGCAATCTGCAGCAACCCCCCACCGCCGGGGCGGCGGAAAGCTGGCTCCGTCGGCGTGTCGGTGGGCCCGGACATTAGGATCGCCAATGAGCACGGCTCCGAGTTACCGGCGGGCGTGGCGGGTGAAGTGCTGGTACGGGGCCCCAACGTCTTCCCGGGCTACGAGGACGATCCCGCGACCTTGGCCGTGCTGTCAGAGGATGGGTGGCTGCGGACCGGCGACGTCGGCTGGCGGGATCAGGACGGCTATGTCTTCCTCAAGGGAAGGACCAACGATCTTATCAATCGCGGCGGAGAGAAAGTGTGGCCGTCGGAGGTCGAGGACGTGCTGCAGACGCATCCCGCCGTCACGGAGGTCGCCGTCTTCGGCGTGGCGCACCCGACGTTGGGCGAGGACGTGGCCGGTGCCGTGGTGCCGAGCGGCACCGCACGCGTCACGGAGCAGCAACTGCGAGAGTTTGCGGCGCAGCGGCTTCCGCGCTCCAGAGTACCGTCGCGCGTCCTAATAGTGGATCGGATTCCTAAGACTCCAACCGGCAAGGTCAACCGGGCCGAACTTGCGAAATGTCTCGTTCAACAGCTCCTGACCGCACCGTTCGTTGCGCCGCGCGACCCTCTGGAGCGGGCGCTCGCCGGCATCTGGGCGGAGTCATTGGGAATCGACCGCGTCGGCGTCCACGATAATTTCTTACAACTCGGCGGCAATTCGCTCGCCGCGGCCGAGATATGTTCGAGGTACCAGACACTCACCGGGCGTGAGCTCTCGGTCGCCACGCTTCTGCAAGCGCCCACCCTCGCCCAACTCGCGGAGACGCTTCGTGGGGAACACAACGGTGATCCGCCAGCGACACCCGGCCCGGCGGCGGCCGGCGACGGCGTGAACGGTCCTGCCACCCCGGGAAGCGGGACGATTCCCCGGCGAGGCCGGCCGGGGCCGTGCCGGCTGTCGTTTTCACAGCAGCGGCTGTGGTTCCTGGAGCAACTGGCCCCCGGCAACATCGCCTACAACGTGCCGATGGCGGTGCAACTGCGCGGCGGGCTGCAGCCGACGGCGCTCAGCGGGGCGCTCAACGCCATCGTCGATCGCCATGAGGCGCTCCGAACCACGTTTGTCATTCAAGGCGAGGAGCCGCTGCAGGTGGTCGCCGATCACCGCGTTGTGGAGTTGCCCGTCGTGGACGTGAGCGCTTGTCGCTTAGAAGACCGCGCCGGAGAGCTGGCCCGTGTACTCCGCGCCGAGGCCCGACGCCCGTTTGATTTGTCCCGAGATATGATGCTGCGCGCGCTGCTGGTCCGGCTCGCGGCTGACGATCACGTACTGCTCGTGACCCTTCATCACATCGCGTCGGATGGATGGTCGCTCGAGGTCCTCACCCGGGAGCTCAGTGAAC
>Ga0070732_10000169_pt1 | contig 53501 bp, 47 predicted proteins | sample Coa_R1_5_FD_66449 | JGI IMG/M metagenome (GOLD analysis project Ga0070732, IMG submission 66449) | Surface soil microbial communities from Centralia Pennsylvania, which are recovering from an underground coalmine fire - Coalmine... | ecosystem: Environmental > Terrestrial > Soil > Unclassified ... | reverse complement strand
TGGGGCGGTGAAAAATACAAGCTTGACCAGGGCTCTAGCCCGTACCGCTTGCACCCCAACGGCAAAACGTTGATTGTTGGGACCAATAAAGGCGAAGTCCGGTTAATGGACCGGACGGCCAAGGGTTTCGTGGAGCGCACGCGTTTCAAGGTTGGCGACGACAGCATTGGGATGCTGGAAATCTCGCCCGATGGGCGACTCTTGGCGGTTCAGATTGGCATGTTTCGGAAGGTGACAACGGCGCTATGGGATTTGACCGGCCCAAAGCCAATGCTGCGGGAAACGTTGCCGCAGGAAGCTCAATTCGCGGACATGTCGTTTTCGCCGGACAGCAAGCGACTCGCGCTGGCTTGCACGGATCAAACGACCGTTTGGGACGTGCAGCAGCAGCCCGCGAAAAAGCTGTTCGAGGGAGAACATTTCGCCAATGGGGTCAACTTTTCCCCGGACGGCCGGACCCTGGCGACGGCAACCACCTATGGCCAGTTGACACTCCGCGATGCCGAGACGGGGGCCATGCAAAAGGAATGGCACTTTCCCGGGATGATTAAATGGGTGACCTATGCGCCCGATGGCCGGCATCTGGTGACGATTAATGGCAATGGTACGGCATATGTTTTGCGCCTTAGCCCTTTAGCGCAAACGGAAAAGCCCGCGTCGCCGGAGGCGAGCCCGGATCGGCAAATCGCGGAGTGGGTCATCAAGAAGGGCGGCGCCGTGAATCTGGGCGGCGCGGATGTCAGCAAGCTGCCGCTGCCGGCCGGGGATCTGCCGATTCAACGCATTAACTTCTCGCAGAACGCCGGCATTGTTGATGCAGACCTGCGCACGCTTACGGTGCTGGAAAAGCCGTTTGTTCTTGATCTTTATGGTTGCAAAAACATAAGCGATAGCGGCATCCGCAATCTCGCCGGCTGCAAAGGCCTGAGTGGGCTGAACATTCGCTTAACAGCAGCGACGCCTGGCTGTATCGACGCAATCGCCGCGCATGCGGCGCTGGAAACGCTATTCTGCCCCGATGGCATGACCGATGCCGACCTGGCAAAGCTGGCGGGACTCAAGAAACTGGCGTTCCTTGCGGCTGGGAACAGTGCGATCACCGATGACGGTGTCGAAACCCTGACGCACCTGCCGGAGCTGGTTAGCTTGCAGCTTCACTTCCCCAAGAAGCTGACCGATCGTGGCGCGCTCGCATTGGCCAAAATGAAGCAGTTGCAGAATATCGAACTCAAGGGGACGGCGATTACCGACAAGGGTTGGCAGGAACTCGCCAAACTCCCAAAGTTGCAGCTAGTGATGTTCACCGACTCGGCGTACACCGAGGCAATGCTTAAGGCTCTTGCGGGCAATCACACGCTGATCCGGATTTGGGGCTGGGACGATGGTTCCCACCTGCAATTGTTCAAGAATCACCCGTCTCTTCACGTGCTTATACTCACCGATCCGAAAGTCGATGATAAGAGCGTCGAAACGGTGGTTACGATGAAGAAGCTCGAATACCTCAACATCAAGGGGTCGAGAATCACAGCCGCTGGCTTTGAAAAGCTGAAGGTCGCACTGTCGCAATGTATCATTGACAGCGATTTCGGGAGATACGAGCCCCCCAAGAAATGATTGCACGGACACAACCGCCAGCTACACCCGCTCGCGCAGCAATTCTTGCACGGCTTCGCTGGTGCGCAGCACCGACGGGCCGCCCCACGTGCGGATGTCATCGGCGAAGTCGGTTTGGAAATCGTGGATGCAGGTTTGCACCGATTTTTGTACGCGATTCCGCAGCCAGCGCCAGAGCAGCAATTGGCCGGAAAAAATAACGAGCCCCACGAGAATTCCCATGCCCACACCCGCAAGGAGCGCCCACAGATCAAACCTGTCGTCGAAGAAGATGAACGGAAACCGGCCGTAAAGCGGCGAGTGGTCGAGAGCGAAAATCCACTCGCCGAATAATTCGCCGAAAACGAAACCCAAGAACAAAGAAATGGGGACGATCGACCAGTGGGCATGTTGCCAGCTTTCGGCTTCCTGCAATCCATCGTGGATTTGCCGCAACCAGCCGCTGCGCACCGCTTGCCGCAATTGCTCGCGGGTTTGCGGCTGGAGTTCCGCGTCGGCCAGCGCTTGGGGGGAGACCTTCAATGCTTGCTGCAGCGAGCGTACGGGGCCGGTATACCGGAGGCCCGCCGCGCCGCCCGTCGCCCGAACCACTTCCGAAAAATCGTTCTCGATTTCCTTCGCCCGCTCGGCCGCTGTTCTTCGAAGGTGCTCTAACCGGTGATACCACAGAAACGCCTGCAGCGCGGTCAGCACCCAAAACATGGTGATGCCGAAGCCAAAGCCGGCTGCGTAGGCCCCGGTATCAAAGCCAGGGAAATCATAAAAATGCGGGAACTTGTTGTCGCGCGGATGATTGATGGAAAACACCACTTCGCCGCAGAAATGGCCGAAGAGGTAGCCAAGCACCAGCGACACGAACACGATGCGCCAGCCGGGCGGCAGGAACCGCTTGGCCACCGCCAGATGGTCGGCCAGGAGACGCTGGAGCATAGCGGAAAGCACGATCTGCAACTTCGGCGGCGGTGCGGCGACCTGCATCGTGGTGCTCGATGCCGCACCATTCGGCGTTTCGAGTTGCTTGATCCAAAGCGAGACGAATTCCGAATCGCGCAGCGAATCCTCTCCGCCGCGAGCGCGCACTTCATCCGGAAAGTCGCCAGCCAGGCTTTTAATGCTTCGATCCAGATTTCGCTGCGTTTCGCCCGCGCCACGAGTCGCGGTGACGACAACCAGCACGACCAGCGCGGCGCCGCCGGCGAGCAACAAAAAGAGAACGACAAGTCCTAGCAACGACATGTACGCCATGGTGGGATTCGCACCAAATGCCGCTTGCGGCGGTGCGGGCCGTGCAACGCCGCAAGCGGAGGCCGGCTATGCCGAATGCTTCTTTTCCGGCGTCGCTTCCATTTCGGCAGCGTCGAACCATTTCGGGTCGAATTCGATACGCGGCTCCTTGCGGTTGCGCATCGCCAGGTTCGAGGTGAGCGCGATGATGGCGTCGGCCATGGCCACTTCGCCGTGGCAGCGCGGCAAGCGCTGGCGGTACGCGCCGGCATTGTCTTTCGCGTAGCCGAGCTTTGGATCCCACGTGCGCACGCAGAAGGCGAAATCTTCCATCTCTTCCCGGTAGCCGCGGCTAACCGGGCCCGTGCCGCTGCCGGCCGGGCCGGCGCTGCTGCCGGCGGTGGTGCTGGCAGCCGGGCCCCAGGTGCCGCCACTTTCCAGGGCCGGCTTTTTGCCATCGCCCGTGGTCACGGTCACGGCCGTGGCTTTCGGATCGCCGCCCTTCTTGGCCGGGTCGCGCTCGTTGTAGAGAAAGACCTTTTGCTCTGCTTCCACGATCATCGTGCCACGGGTGCCCATTACGCACTCGCCGTACTGCTCAAAGCCGTTGGTGCTGATCGATGAATAAGTCACCACCACGATGTCGTCGTTGTCGCTACCCTTGTTGGGCCCGTGCGGGTGGTTCTTGCCGGGGAATTCGAAGGTGGCGAAAACGTGATCGTCGGCCTCGCGCGGGTTCTTATCGCCTTTTCCAAGCCGGTCAAAGAAGGACTGCTCGCCAATGGCGGTGACCGCCAACGGGTGCACCTTGCCCAGGAAGATGCTGCACGCGTCGAGCTGGTGGCTGCCGAGTTCGGCCATCAGGCCGCCGCCGGTGCGGTCGAAGAGACGCCAGCGAACGAGCTCTTGCATGCTCTTGAAATCGTATTTGTGCAACTTCTCGGGATCATTAAGCGCTTCGCTATCCTTCTTGTAAATTGGCGGATACCAGCCGTCGCGCAACATCGGCGGCGGAAAGCCCTCGGCCAGCTCCATGTCTTCCTTCGTCCACGGGGCGGGCCACGGTGTCTTCTCGGCTGAGTAGGGCCAGGAGAAGTTGCGATGCCACAAAGCGCGAATGTGCTTGATGTCGCCCAGCACGCCGCCTTCCAAAATGTCGCGGGCATTGGCATAGAGCAAGCTGTAATGCCGCTGGTGGCCAATCGAGAGAATGCTGCCGGTGTCCTTGGCCGTCTTGATCATCTGCTTGCAATCGCCCACCGTGCGGGCCATGAGCTTTTCGCAAAGCACGTGAACCGGCTTGCCACGCTCTTTGCCGAACTTCATGCACTCAATCGCCACCGGCGCGTGGAGGTGCAACGGCAGGGCGATGACAACCATTTCAATGTCTTTTTCGTTTTTCAGCATTTCGCGGAAGTCGGAGTACATGTGCTTCTTGGCAAGGTCGTCGGCTTCGCTGTTGCCATACATCTTGCGAAAGCCCTTCCGCAGAGCGACTTTCGGATCGCCTTCGATGATGCGCTTCTGGTTGTGGGGGCGAATGTCGCACACGGCGATGAACTTGATGAAGTCTGGGTTATGCTCGCCGACGAGGACGCCGCCTTCGTCGCCGCCGCCGATCAGTGCCGCCTTCACGGGCTTGCCATGCACCGTCTGGTAGCCGAAGTACATGGCCGGCACGCCGATGGCCATGGCGCCGCCGGCGGCCGCGGCGCCTTTCAGGAAGCGCCGGCGGGTCATGCCGTCGGCCACGCGGGCATAATTCTCCTGCCCAAGCTGTCGTTGTTCGGGGGTCAAATCAATCGCCATGAGAGAAACCTCCAGGTTCAAGCCGCGTTCGGCATTTCTTTCTTTCGGAATATTGCGGAGATCAGCGCGTCGAGGCCAAAGATTTTGCCGCTGGGAATGCATGCCAGCAGTAATAGCGCCAACATTTCGATCATGTTCTTATTGACGAACAGGTAGTTCCCTTCCGTCACCGGCGGCGCTGGCAGCCACGGGACTGAGGGCCAAGTGAGGATCGTCATCAGCAGGAACATCGCGCCACAAAAACTGGCGGTGCGCGAGAACAGGCCGAGCAGCATGCAGATGCCGATTCCAATCAGGCCAAAGATCGTCGCCGTGTCGATCAATTGGATCAAGCGCGGGTGCTCGGCCTGCGAATCGGTAGCGAAGAAAAGTTTTCGGGGCTGCGGTACAGGAACCGAGCCTTTGGCGCGCTGCTCCGGAGTGAGGACGCTTTGCAAGTCCTTTTTCATATCGCTGGTGCGCTCATCCAGTGCTCCTTGAAGTTCGCTGCGCAGCGCGGCGATCTCGCTTCGCAAAACGTTCCGGTAGTTTTTCTCCACGTCTTTGCCGAAGAGCGAAAGCGTCGGCCCCTGGTCGTTGCGGTATTCCTGAACTTTGCTGCGGTAATCGTTCGTCAGGTCGGCGACCGAGGTTTCCACGTCCACCGAACCATTGGCCGTGGAGATGGTTTTCTTGAGCGGCTTGTCGTCGAAATTCATCCACAGACCGGCAAGGAACCAGTTAATCGACTTGGGTTTCGTGAGGAACCAGGTGACCGTGCGGCTCTTGTCCTCTTCCAGGCGGTTTTGCGCTGCGTCGCGCTGTTCGGGGCTCAGTTCGTACCATTTGGCGAAGCGCTCAAAATAGTCGTTCCATTCCTGATCGAATAGATCCGGCATCCGCGCGTGTGCAGGGAAGGTTGCTTCGTCATTGCCCAGCGGCACGCTCTTTACAGACAGGCGCGCGAGCAGTAGGTCGTCGGTGTCGCCAATTCTGGTGCGAACCGCCTTGGCCAGCGGGCCGGTGCCTTCGCGGAAATAGACTTCGCTGCTCCAGGCCTTTGTGGATTCCGTGGGGCCGGGAACATAAACCGAGCGATATTTTTCGAAAGCCTCGGTCAGGAAGTGCCAGCCAATGGCGGTTCGCAAAAGGATGATCAAAATCAGCGCAATACGTTCGTTGCCGGTCATGGTGAGTGAGCCTTGGGGTCAATGACCTAACCCCCTGACCCCTTCCCAAAAGGAAAGGGGGAATTGACGTCTCCCCCTTCCCTTTAGGGAAGGGGGCCGGGGGGGTTAGGTTCTTCTCGCCCATTCCTCCGGGCGCAGGCCGAGAGCGATGGGCGAAGATGCTTCGCCTTCCGGCAGCAGGATGGCGCCAATGCCGGGGTGCGTCTGGCAATAGAGCCGGGTCTTTTCTATTCCCAGTACGAAGAAAGCAGTAGCCAGGGCGTCGGCCTGCGCGGCGGTGGGTGCAAGGGCAGACGCACTGGCGATTCCTATTGCCGGCCAGCCCGTGCGCGGGTCGAGCAAATGTCCTAGTTTTCGATGGTTGTATTCTAAGTGCTGATAGGTCGCAGCGGAAGTCCCCAAAGCCCGATCTTGCAAATAAATCGTGCCCAGGCTCGCGCCTTCTCGCCACGGGTGGCGGATCCCCACCGGCCAGCCGCGCGGCTCGTTCGGTTGCCGGCCAACGGCGACCACGCTGCTGCCGCCGCCGTGGAGAAGAGCGGAACCAATCTGCCGGCCCCGAAGCAACTCCGCGGCGCGATCCAGAGCGTAGCCCTTGCCAATGCTGCCGAGATTGATTTCCATCCCCGGTTTGCGGAAGCGCACGGAACGGTCTTGCGGATTGAGTTCGACGAATTTCATGCCAACATGTGACAGAGCTTCTTGCCGCTCCCAGGGAGTCGGCACTCGGCCCTGGCGTCTAAAGAAGCCCCAGGCTTTAATCAGCGGCCCCGCGGTGATGTCGAAGGCCCCGCTGGTCTCGCGATGCAGCCGTTCGGCCTGGAGAAATAGCTCGTACAAGCGCTCTTCGACAACGACCGGCTCGTCGAAGGCGCGCTGGTTGAGCAACGAGACTTCGCTATCTTCGCGGTAGACGGTCATTTGCGCTTCGAGGTCTTCGATCTGCTCGAATATCGCTGCCGCCATTTCATTCGCAACCGGCTGACCAAACGGAAACATCACTTCGAAGAGCGTGGCCATGGCCCGGTGGGAGAAGCGCAGCAGCGTGACTTCGGAGTCAATCGGTGAATCGGAATGGCAGTCGAGCCAGGGCCCGAGGATTTGCCCGGCCGTCTGGAACATTTCGGAAGAGCGAAGAAGTTCACGCCGATTCATTGCAGATAAAAAGCCCAGGGACTAAAGTCCCTGGGCTTTAGAGAAAGTGCTTATTCGGAAGCTTCATTCACTTCATGAGTCATCGGCTCCAGGTGCCGGGTGTTACGTTCGACGGCGAGGACGATCGTGCGCTCTTCCACGCCGTCGGCCGAGGTCGCCACGGCCGGGATAATTTGCCGGCTATCCGGCAAACTGAACCGCATCGTGAAGGTGCCGTCAGGCCGTAGTTTCACTGGTTCGCCCTGCAGCGTCACGCGAGCATTGGGCTCGGTTTCGCCGTAGACGATCAGCTCGGCATCCAGCTTGAACCAGAACTTGCGCTCTTTTTCCTGGCTGGCGCCGATCGCGCCGGAGCCAAAGCTGCTTACCGTCGGCGAACCGATCGGCCGGCGGAGGCGCTCTTCGAACAGTTGTTTCAATTCCAGGCTGCTGCCGGAGGTCACGTCGAAGCCGCTCGACATGGCGAAAATGCGATCAGCGGCCTTCGGGTCGATGTCAGACCAGTTTTCGTCGAGAATATCGCTCACATTGGCCCGTGGCGTGGTGACGATGTTGGAACGGGCCAGCACGAAGAATTGGCCACGCCGCGACAGGTAGCCGATGTCCACCCGATATGAGCGTGGCGGTTGGTTGACCTCGACGTACCAGTTCTGGCAGCCACCGTGGATTTCGATTTCCTTCACGATGGCTTCCGAAGTGCTGGTCGTGTCATGCGCGCTGACATCCACCACGCGAAGGATCGGCTTGGCCCCATGCCAGTCTTGCCCAAGAGCCGCTTCGGCGCGCTGGATGGATTGATGGGTGAGTTCCCAGTAGGCATGGAGCCAGTATGGATCACGGACCATAACCACAATGCGGTCTTTACCGTAACCGGTCGGCAGATTGCGAGGCACCTTCGCGGAGAGGTCTTTGGTGGGGACCCCCACGTCAAACTTGGCCCGCTCGACCATCTCTTCGGTCGAAGAAAAGCCGCCGGAGCCGGAACCAACGTCGCGGGCCACTGATTTTTGAGCTTTGGGAACGAGGGAACCGACTGTCAGTTTGCCCAAGTTCTCAGCCAGCTCGGTCTTGGGTGATTTGTGCGAATTGAGGGCGGCGCCTTTGGGGGGCACCGTACTGCCGTGCAGTTTACCGTTGGTTTTGACCGCGCTCTTGGCGACTTTGTTGGCCTTTCGTGGGCTCAGGATCTCGACCAGCTCTTCCTTCTTCAGACTATGCCAGCTGGCGATCCCACGCTTGCGGGCCAGCTCCGATAGTTCTTTTCGGGAAAGTTCTTGCAATTGGTCACGGGTCATGCGAAGCTCTCCGACGCGACCGGAAGCCGGTTCGTCTTAGCATGGTGGATTCGTCCGTGATGAGAACCCCGGAAGTCCTTAACCGGGAAGGAATTCGGCCGAAATCGCGTTACGGTCTTCGGAACGCGACGGTGCCAGAGGAAAGCAATGCCAACCGGGGAGAAGAGGAGGGTTGCGCCGCCTATACCGTACTTTTCCCTTCAGTCCGCGCGCTCGACGTACCGTACCCGTCGAAAAAAAAAGGCAAACCTGCCGAGTCAGAAGAGGAATGCCTGCACTTCAACCGGGATCATCGGAGCGGCACTCATTAACCGCACGCGGTGAATGAACTGAGGGGTGGGCTCGCAGTCTGCGAATCCCCTAACACTTGCATCATCCTAGAGATTTGACCGAAGAATGTCAACGAAACTTCCCTTTCGGAGCGCGTCATTTCACCGGAAATCTCCGGAACTTTTCAGCGAACGGAGGATTTGAAAACTGGGTTGAAATTGAGTTCGTATGCCGTCATTCTTGATGACGTTTCGTGAATAAGCTATCGTGCACAAAACGCTTATAGCGACCGCTCCGTTCGCCTAAAAATGACCCTGGTCAAAGGTCAAATGTAATCACCGGCCGACAATCCAATTTTCGTCTGATGGAGCTGCGCGCTTTTTAAGACACCACCCGGAGCCGTCAGCTTGGCGGTTTTCTTGGCCTCAATTAGCTCGAAAATCAAGGGCCAAAAGCATTTGGAGGACTTTGTGAAAAAATGCACAAAGTGCCATTGACTTTCGTTTTCTCGATTCGAGAATACCAGCGTAGTCGCAACAAAAGCTATGCCCGATGATGATCGTTCGCCTCAGTCGAAGGAATGGGCCCTGTACTTGTCCATCGGACAAATAGGGTTGGAGATGGTTGTTCCCATCGGCTTGGGTCTATTGATCGATTACTGGCTGGGAACGCTGCCCTGGCTCGGTGTGGTTGGTGTATTCGTCGGGTTCATCGGCGGATTTTTACACTTGCTGAACTTGTTGAAAAAAATAGACCGTAACAGTCCCCCGAAGCCGCCACAGGGCCACGCGTGAAACGAACCTTGTTGACGTTTGTTCTCGGCTATGTGGCCGGCTGGCTCGCGATCGTAGGGTTTTGCTATCTGCGCTGGCAAAAGGAAGGGCTTCTCTGTGCCGCCATAACGGGCGGAATATGCCTGGTTCCTACATCTATTTCGCTTGCCTGGAGCCTGCTGGCCGCCAGCCGGTCGGGGCCAGAACAACTGCTGGCGCTTATGGGCGGTATGGGCTTGCGGATGTTGTTTGTGCTCGCGGTTGGCTTGTTGGTATTCCTGAGTTGGAAAAATTGGTTTGAAGAACCCAAAGAGCGCGAATACGCGTATTGGGGCAGTTTGCTGGTCGGTTACTTGATGGGACTGGGTTTGGAAACGTTTCTCTTGGCGCGACAAAATCGGTCGGCAAAATGATGCGGTAGGGGTGGATGAATGGTGCTCGCGTCGATCAATCCGTTCGAACACGTGCTGGACACGCGCCATTGGAACTTTTTTGAGTCAGTCCGCATTGGATTCGATATTCGTGCCCCGTTCTCGAAATTCATTATTCTCCAGTTAATCGCCGCCGGTCTGATGTTTGCGGTTTTCGTTCCGTTAGGGCGGCGAATCCGCGATGGCAGGCTGCCGACCAGCAAGCTGGGGCGCGTTGTCATGGGGATGCTGGAATGGGTGCGCGACGAGATCGCCATTCCCGGCGTTGGCGAGCACGATGCGAACCGGTTCCTTCCGTTTTTGTGGTCGGTCTTTTTTTACATTTTCGTCTGTAACCTGCTCGGCATGGTGCCTTTTCTCGGTTCACCGACGGGCAGCATCTGGGTGACGGCTGCGCTGGCCTTATGTGCGTTTACCGTCATCCACGGGTCGGCCATAATCAAGACAGGCCCCACCCATTACCTGAAAGCACACTTCCCGCACGTCGAGGCCCCATTCCCCTTGGGGCCGATCATCGCATTTTTCATTGCCGGCATCGAAATCATGGGCCATTTCATCAAGGCCTTCGTACTGGCCGTACGTTTGTTTGCCAATATCTTCGCCGGCCACACAGTCTTGGCCGTAATCTTGATGTTGATTGTGATGGCCAAATACGCGCCTGGCTATATGTTCTGGCCGATCAGCTTCGGCAGCGTGCTGGCCGTGACGGCCTTGAGCTTTTTGGAATTGTTCATTGCGTTTTTGCAAGCGTATGTGTTTGCGTTTTTGACATCGATCTTTCTTGGCATGGCCCTGCACCCGGAACATTGATTCCGGCGCGGATAGGTGGAGAATGTTGGTTCGGAGTCCCCTGGAACTGGAGTACCAAAACTCATGAAAGCGATTCGTCTGTTTGCGACCGTCTTTGCCATTATGCTCATTCTTGCCGCTCCGTCGTTTGCGCAAAATGCTCCGACGAGTACGTTTCTCACCAACAAGGCCACCGCCTCCTTGGGCGTGGGGTTGGCCATCATTGGCGCGGCTTTCGGTTTCGGCAAGATCGGCGCGTCGGCCCTCGAGAGCATGGCCCGGCAGCCGGAAGTCGCCGGCCAGGTTCGTGGCGCCATGATCGTGATCGCGGCCCTTCTCGAAGGTGCTACGTTCTTTGGTTTGCTCATCTGCATGATCGCGTTATTCGTTTGATCCGGCTTCATGAATTGCCAACGTCGAGGTTCGCATGCGTCGTGTAATTTGGTGTTTGCCCTTTCTGTTTGCCGTTGCGGCGATTGGTTGCAGCGGTGAAGAGAAGCACAGCGATTCGACAAAGTACAAGGTGACCTTGCACGAACCGGAGGGCAAGGACAAGGAAATCTCCTTGGACATGTCCAAGGCCGAGGATCGCGCCAAGCTCGAAGAGCATTTAAAGAAGGGCAACGTCGAGGAGATGGTTCAGGAGGTGGAGCTAAGCGCGCCCGTGATCTTCGGCATTGAGCGCTGGGACCTGGGCATTTGGGCGCTGGTGATTTTCGTTCTTGTTTATTTGGGCCTGACCCGTTTCGCCTGGAAGCCGATGCTTCAGGGCTTCATCGACCGCGAGGACCGCATCCGCTCGACAGAAGAGCATGCGGAGAAACTCCGGATTGATGCCATGAACCTGCAAGCTCAGCTCGATGCGAAATGGAAGGAAGTGGGCGGTCAGATTGCGACAGCCATGGATGAGGCCCGCAAGGAACGCGATGCGCTGAAAGAGCAAATCGTCTCCAAGGCCAAGGCGGAAATCCAGAGCGAACGCGAGCGCTTGCAGCGCGAAATCGAAACGCGGAAGGATCAGGTATTGAAGGATCTTTACGAGCAATCGGTGAACCTGGCGACCGTACTGTCGAGCAAGGTGATTGGCAAACAATTATCGCCCGACGATCACCACCGTTTGCTCGATGAAACACTGGCGGAATTAAAACAACAAGGAACGGCGGTGGCGGGATAAGAATCGATTCCTAAAGACCCGCAGGGCTCGAAGATTCGCTCTGCGGCTTGGGAGGTAAAAAGCCCCAGGGCAAGTCTTCGAGCCCTGCGGGTTTGCAGAAACAACATGACTCCAGCGGAAAATACTCAACACGAGACCGTGCTCCACACGCGCGACGCTCAAATCGCGAAGGTGTATGCGGAAGCACTGCTTCGAGTCGCCGCGCGCCAAAACAAGGCGGATCTCGTGTTCGAGCAGTTGCACACGTTGGCCCACGACCTGTTTCAAGCCCAGCCGCTGCTGGAGAAATTCCTCTCCAGCCGCGCGATCCTGCATGACCGCAAGGAACACCTTATTCGCTCCGTGTTGACAGACGGCGCGGATCCGATGTTTCTCGACTTCCTGCTGGTGCTGAACCGGCACGACCGGCTCGACCGTCTTCGGGCCGTCTGGCTCAATTATCGCGATTTGTTAGACCAGCGCGCCCATCGCATCCGCGTGAAGGTAAGCAGTGCCGTGCCGCTTTCAGAAGCGCAGCAGCAACAATTGAAGAAGGAACTGCACGATGACTTCGGCCTGGAGCCGGTGCTGGAAATGCGTACTGCCGACGAATTGTTGGGCGGCATGATCGTGGAGGTAGGCGATTGGCTTTATGATGGTTCGATCCGCTCCAAACTGGATCGGGCCCGCAAACAGTTATTGACGAGAAGCAACTATGTCATTCAAAGTTGGCGAGATCGTTTCAGTCCTGACTAAAGAGATTGAGGACTACCGAGTACAGCTCGAGTCGCGCGAGACCGGCCGAGTGCTCGAAGTGGGCGACGGCATCGCGCGCGTCTATGGCATGGCCGGCGTGATGGCCGGCGAGCTGGTCGAGTTCACGCGCACCGGCGTTCGCGGCCTGGCATTCAATCTCGAAGAAACGTCTGTCGGCATCATCATTCTTGGCAATTATCTTGAAATTGCCGAGAACGACGAAGTTCGCACGACCGGTCAGCTTCTGGATGTGCCGGTCGGCGAGCCCATGATTGGCCGCGTGGTCGATCCGCTCGGAAACCCGCTCGATGGCAAGGGGCCCATTGTCACCCCGCACCGCCGTGCGGTGGAGTATATGGCCCCCGGCGTGGCGGGCCGGCAACCGGTCAACCAGCCGCTGCAAACCGGCATCAAGGCCATCGACAGCATGACGCCCATTGGCCGCGGCCAGCGCGAACTCATCATCGGCGACCGCAAGACCGGCAAAACCGCCATCGCCATCGACACGATCGTCAATCAAAAGGAAGAAAACGTCATTTGCGTGTACATCGCCATTGGCCAGAAGGAAGCCACCGTTGCGGGCCTCGTCGAGCGGCTGCGCGAAAACGGCGCCATGGATTACACCATCGTGGTGGTGGCGTCGTCTTCCGATCCGGCGCCGCTACAGTACATTGCCCCGTATGCCGGCACGGCCATGGCCGAATATTTCATGTACGAACAAGGCCGCGACACGCTCTGCGTCTACGACGACTTGTCGAAGCAGGCCACGGCATATCGTCAACTTTCATTGCTGATGCGCCGCCCGCCGGGCCGTGAAGCCTACCCCGGCGATATCTTCTATTGCCATTCGCGGCTGTTGGAGCGTTCCGCCAAGCTGGCGGAACGCTGGGTGATTGTGCCGACCGACGCCGATCCGAAGAAAGTCGGCGACGATTGGGGCGTAAACAGCGCAGCGGAGCCGTCGCGCAAGCGCAATTCCGGAGAGAAGGGAAAAGTCTACATCGGCAAACTGGAGAAGCATTCCGCCGAAGAAGATGCCAAGAAATTCCCGGGGCACAAAGTCGTCAAGGTAAATGGCACCGGCGGCTCGCTCACCGCTCTTCCCGTGATTGAAACGCTGGAAGGCGAAGTCTCCGCGTACATCCCGACCAATGTGATTTCCATCACCGATGGCCAGATTTACCTCCAACCGTCGTTGTTCTTTGCCGGCGTGCGGCCGGCCGTGGATGTGGGCATCTCGGTGTCGCGCGTCGGCGGCAACGCGCAGATCCCGGCCATGAAGCAGATTGCCGGCGGCCTGCGGCTCGACCTGGCGAACTTCCGTTCGCTCGAAGCATTCGCCCAGCTCGGCACCGAACTCGACAAATTCACCCAGGGGCAGCTGGACCGCGGCTACCGCATTGTAGAAGTCCTCAAGCAGCCGCAGTACAAGCCGATGAACGTAGTCGATCAGGTGATGATCATTTACGCCGTGACCAAGGGATTCCTCGACGATGTGCCGATCAAGCAGGTGCGCAACTGGGAGCAGCAGTTCCTCACCTTTATGAGGGAACAACGGCCCGAAGTGCGCGAGGAGTTGAAGAAGGACCGCCGCATTATTGCCGACGAGGTGGACGACAAGACCAAACAGGTCACGAAGGTCAACAACGAAGGCCGGCTCGTTGCGGCGATCAAGACATTCAAGCCGCAGTTTGCAGCGAAGTGACCGACTGCTCCTTGCGTATTGGCGAGGGTACATTGGAATCATTATTTCGATTCAAACCCTCGAAAGAAATGTCGCGAAATCGGGCCTTCTGAGCGGTGATCCGATGCCCAGGTAATTCACCGCGCGGATAAAGACAAGTTCCAGGATGCACATGATTTATCTGCATGGCTGAGATTAATCCCGACCTGAAACTTGCAGAACTGGCGGAATTAATCTTTGACAGAGCCGGTAAAGACATCTTGGAAATAGTGCGGAAAATCGAAGCGGGTGAGAAACTGGTTCTATGACCGGCAACGCCGCAAGCGGTTGTGCCGGTTGGGTGTAAGTAATGGCCAAAACTCGTGAACTTGTGCAGCGCCGCAAGGGGGTGACCAACATCCGCAAAATCACGCGGACGATGGAACTGATCGCCACCGCGCGCTTCAAAAAGGCGATGGATCGCGCCACCGAAGCCGCTGCGTTTACGCGGAAGGTCGCGGAATTGGCCGCGGACCTGAGCGCGAGCGCAGTCGATGTCAAACATCCGTTGCTGGAAGCGCGACCTGAAATCAAGACCGCGCGGTTGCTGGTGCTTACTTCCAATCGTGGGCTCTGCGGCGGCTACAACGCCGGCATTTTGCGCGAGACCATGGGTCGCATTCGGCAGGCTCCGGCGGACGGCATTCAGTTGCGCCTCGATCTATCCGGCAAGCGCGCTATCGCCTACTTCCGCTTCCAGGGCATGATGGCCGACCACACTTATACGCACTTCGAAGACAAACCAAAGTTCGAAGAAGTCGACGAGATCGCAACCCGGTACATTCATGAATACATTGCGGGTAAGGTCGACCGGGTCGACATTTCGTACATGAAGTTCCTGAACGCGGCCCGGCAAGTGCCGACAGTGGAAACGCTGCTGCCGCTCACAACCATCAGCACCAAGGCGCAAACGACACGAACCGTCGATTACGAATTCCATCCCAGCGCTGCGGACATTCTGGAAGAAATTCTCCCGGTGTCGTTCAAGATTCGCCTCTTCAAGTGCTTCTTGGATGCCGCCGTAAGCGAGCAAATTGCCCGCCGCGTGGCCATGAAAGCCGCCACCGAATCGGCCGGCGACATGATCAAGAACTACACCCGGCAATACAACCGGCAGCGCCAGGCCCAGATTACGAAAGAGATTGCCGAAATCGTGGGCGGGGCCGAGGCACTGAAGTAAACGCGTTCACAGGCGCCAAGGTTATTTGAGGAGCGTTATGATTGCGACTGCACAAATTCATGCCATTGGCAAAATCGTTCAGGTGATCGGTTCGACCTTCGATGTCGAATTCCCCGAAGAGCACCTGCCCGAGATCTACAATGCTGTGCGCATTGAAACGGATTACAAGGGCTTTCCGGTTCACCTTACCGGCGAAGTGCAGCAGCACTTGGGCGGTAGCCGGGTGCGCTGCGTGGCCCTCGGTTCGACCGACGGCTTGGTCCGCGGGATGGACGTGAAGGACACGGGCAGTCCCGTGACAGTGCCGGTGGGCAAAGAAACCCTGGGCCGCGTGTTCAACCTCTTGGGCGAGCCGATCGACGGCCGCGGACCGGTGCGGACCACCGAAACGCGGCCGATTTACCGTCACCCACCCGAATTCAGCGAGTTGTCGCCGAAGACCGAACTGTTCCCCACCGGCATCAAGGTTTTGGACCTGCTTACGCCGCTGGTTCGTGGTGGCAAGGCGGGCCTCTTCGGCGGCGCCGGCCTCGGCAAAACTGTTATCCTGACTGAGCTGATCGCTCGTATTGCCAGCCAGCACGGCGGCTACTCGGTATTTGCCGGAGTGGGCGAGCGCACCCGTGAAGGCAACGACCTTTGGCTCGAGATGCAAGAAACGAAAATCGGAAAGACCGACCGCTCGGTCATGACGCAGACGGCCATGGTCTTCGGCCAGATGAACGAGCCGCCGGGCGCCCGCCTTCGGGTTGCGCTGTCGGCACTGACGATGGCCGAATGGTTCCGCGATTCCACCGGGGCCGACACGCTGCTCTTCGTGGACAACATCTTCCGTTTCTCGCAGGCCGGCTCGGAAGTGTCGGCTCTCCTGGGCCGCATGCCGAGCGCGGTGGGTTATCAGCCCACGTTAGCCACCGAGATGGGCGAGTTGCAGGAACGCATCACCTCGACTGCGAAGGGCGCTATTACCTCGGTGCAGGCCGTGTACGTTCCAGCCGACGATCCGACCGACCCCGCTCCGGCCAACACGTTCCAGCACCTCGACGCGTTCATCTACCTGGAGCGCTCGATCGCGGCCAAGGGCATTTACCCGGCCATTGATCCGCTGGCGTCGAATAGCCGCTTGCTCGATCCGCAGTACATCGGCGATCGGCATTTCAATGTCGCCCGGCGCGTACAACAGATCTTGCAGCGCTACCGCGAACTGCAAGACATCATCGCGATTCTGGGCATCGAAGAATTGAGCGAAGAGGATAAACAAGTCGTGGCCCGCGCCCGCCGGATCGAGCGCTTCCTGTCGCAGCCATTCATCGTGGCCGAAGCGTTCACCAACAAGGCAGGCAAAGTCACGCCGCTCGAAGATACGATCCGCAGCTTCGAAGAAATCTGCGACGGCAAGCACGACAATCTGCCCGAAGGCGCCTTCATGTACGTCGGGGCCATTGAGGAAGCCGTCGAGCAGGCGGAACGCATGAAGGCGGGGAAGTGAGATGACTTGGTGACAAAAAACAAGCTTAGACTGACGGCGAGGGCGCGGCAATGAGCAAAACGGTCACTTTAGACAGTAGGAGGCGCGGAGAGCCCGCTTGGAGAATTGCCGAACTGTATCCGGAGCAAGGTGGGTGGGGGGAATGGGAGTACCTTTATCTCCCCAGCAATCGACTGGTCGAATATGACGACCGGTTCGTCAAAGTGCTGCCTATGCCGACCAGAACTCATCAACTTATTGTCTATTTCCTGCGAGAAGTACTTCATCAATTCGCCTTGGCCAACAATCTTGGCGAGGTATTAGGAGGACCCTTTCCGATTCGCCTATGGAAGGGCAAATTCCGTGAGCCGGACGTTATGTTCATGTTTGCCCAACATGCGGACCGTGTCGACGAAAGATACTGGCGCGGGGCTGATTTCGTTATAGAAGTTGTGAGTGGTGATCCAGAAAGTCGGAAACGCGATCTGATTGAAAAGCGACGAGAATACGCTAAGGCTAGAATTCGAGAGTATTGGATCGTCGATCCGCAAAACCAAGAGATCACCGTACTTCGTCTTTCCCTTGGCAAATATGTTGTTCACGGCAAGTTCGCCCGTGGCGAGACCGCAACGTCGCACTTGCTGAAAAGCTTTGAAGTCGCCGTAGACACCGTTTTCTCGCAGAGATGACCGATGGCCGAATCGACCACTACTTCTTCCCGCCTGCAAATCGTGATCGTCACGCCGGAGAGGGCGCTGCTCGACGTCGCCGCCGATTTCGTCGAGCTGCCAATGTTCGACGGCGAACTTGGTGTACTTCCCGGCCGCCAGCCGCTGATTGGCCGCCTCGGCATTGGAGAATTGCGCCTTAAGCAGGGCGAGGCCTTGAAGCGGTTCTTTATTGACGGTGGCTTCGCCCAAATTCGCGCCAACACGATTTCCGTGCTTACGCCGAAGGCAATTCCGGCCGAAGAACTAAGACCAGAGGCGGCCGAGCAGGCCTATCAAGCGGCCGAAAGCATGGTGGCGCGCACGCCGGAAGAACGTGAACAAAAGACCCGAGCCCAAATGCGGGCCCGAGCCCAGGCGCGCATTTTGCGCAGGGCCGGGCATCAGCACATGCAAGATCTTTTGGAAGGGCGCGAACGCTTGCCGCAGAATCTGCCAGCGACCCATTAAACCGTTTTCGGCGGCATGTTTCGGCATCGCTTGCTCACATGTTCAGGAGCGTGACTATGCGATTCCTCTCTTGTGCCGTCGTTATGCTTGGCTCCGTTTGTGCCGTTGCGGCGGAGCCGAAAGTCAATTTTCTCCGTGTGCCCGATCAGGGCATTCAACCGCAACTGCAGGTCGATGCCAAGGGAATGGTGCACCTGATCTATTACAAGGGCGACCCCGGCCATGGCGATATTTTCTACACGCATTTCCAGCCCGGCCAAAGGCCGGCGCGACCACTGCGCGTGAACAGCCATCCCGGCAGCGCCATCGCCATTGGCAATATTCGTGGGGCGCAACTCGCCCTGGGCAAAAATGGCCGTGTCCACGTCGCGTGGAACGGCTCCAGTCAGGCAGAGCCGAAGGGGCCGAACAATGTCACGCCGTTGCTTTATACGAGGTTGAATGACGCCGGAACCGCCTTTGAACCGCAACGCAATCTAATGCACTCGGCCTTCATTCTGGACGGCGGCGGCTCCGTAGCGGCCGACAAGGAGGGCAACGTTTACGTCACCTGGCACGCCGCCCCGCCGGAGCAAAAGGGCGAAGACAAGCGCTGCGTTTGGGTCGCTCATTCTTCTAACGAAGGCAAGACCTTTGCCGAGGAAAAACGCGCGACGTTGGACGAGACGGGCGCTTGCGGCTGTTGTGGGATGCGCGCGTTCGCGGACAATGAAGGCACCCTGTATGCGCTCTACCGCGGCGCGCAGAACAAAACGATTCGTGACACATGGCTGCTCATCTCCGATAACCACGGCGATAAATTTAAGGTTTCGCGATGGGATGAATGGCGGATCGACATTTGCCCGTTGTCGTCGATGTGGATCACGCAAACGCCCAAGGGCGTGCTCGCTGCATGGGAGTCGAACGAGCAAGTGTTCTTCGGCAGCCTGGAACAACGCAACGCGCTGCCACGCTCCCCAGCCGGCCAAGGCAGACGAAAACACCCTGTACTTGCCGGCAATGGCCGCGGCGAGACCATCCTCGTCTGGACGGAAGGCATGGGCTGGAACCAGGGCGGCAGTGTCGCATGGCAGGTTTACGACAAGGATGGCAAGCCCACCGCCGAAGCCGGCAGCAAACGCGGCGTGCCCACCTGGAGCCTCGTGGCCGTTTTCGCCGATGCCGACGGCAACTTTACGATTGTGTATTAGCGCTGGTACGAACGCCCTTGGATGAGATGGGCGTTTCACTTGCCATTTCTTCCAAGTCCTTCTCGATACGCCGGCGCACCGAAAACTCCTGATCGTCGAGCCAGTGGCGGAACGTGGGGTTGAGAGCGAACTCTTCGTTGATGATGGCGGTCACCACCGCGTCCACGAGTAAGAGCGGACAGAGCGCGAAATGCGTATTGGTCTTCCGGCTGTCATACAGGCCGTCCATTTCCGTGAACAATTCCTCAATGCGCTGTTGTGCGAATTGAATTGGCGCTTGGCCTAGAGCACGGACATAAGTGCAGGCCAGCGCGGTTCGCTCCGCTGTGGGCACGCTCTGTTCGCGGAAAAGGATTTGGCGGGTGACGCTCAGTGTGGCCTGCGATTTTGAGTCCAGGCTATTGCCGGACCATTTCAGGCCCAAGCCCAATAAAGCCTTTAAAATCATGGGCCAGGTGCCTGGTTGTTCAGCGCGCAGGCGTCCGAGCGAAACGCCCTGCAATATCCATTGCTCGGCCGCCGCCCGAAGCAATTCACCCTCGGTATGCATTCCGGTATGCTGTAGAGCCGTCAAGCAACGGTCAGGCAAGCCTTCAAGGCGTTCTGCTTCCACCGGAGCGAAGATGCCGCCAGCGCCTTGGACGAGGCACCGAGCGAGGTGGGCAAAGCGAGACTGCTTTGCTTCGAACAGTCTTAGCAATCGACCGACTTGTTCACTAACAACTTCTTTAAGACCGAATTGGGTAGCCAGCAGCAATTTCTGCTCCCAGCGGAGCACCTGGAAGAGCGGATCAACGCCGTTTTTTTCGCGGTAATCCGCCTGTTGGAGCAAGTCTCGTGCGAATGCATTGTCGAGCCGCGGCGCCAGCCGGAACAGGGAATCGAGCACTCGTTGTTGTTCCACGCCCTGGTCCGGCATGCGGACCAACAACTCCCGAGCTCGGTGCACCAGTTCGTCAGCGTCGCCCAAGTGCGCCAGGTCGGGCAGGCCGCTCTCGCACGGATCGTTGCAGGGCCCGCCTTGTAACGGCTTGGGTTGCAGAATGCGGCTTTGCTGGCGCAGGGCATCTACGCGATACCTGGCCAGCACCAGTCGTTCGTCGGCCAATTCAGATTGCCAGGTTTCCAGATCGGCATCCAAATCTTCGTTCCCAAACGCAGGTCTTGATTTGCCGTCCAGCGTTTGCGCAATCCGCTGGCCGAACGCCTTGAGCAAAAAGCGGTGTTCGCGATCTTCGAAACGCTCCAAGACTTCGCGGCTCTTCGTCCACAAATGCCGGCAGGAATTCTCCTCGCCCAGCCTGGCCATGCCCCAGGCCAGCATCAGGTCGATGTAGGCGCGTGTGCAGGCGCCTTGTTGGTCGGGATACGGCAGAACCGGCACATAATCGGCGGGGCGGTTGCGAACGAGTCGGCCGTGCCAGCGTTGGATCGTATCGCGCAAGTGCGGGAGCCAGTCGCGAACCGTCTGGCCGCGGCCTCCTGCCTGGCCCTCGCCGAAGCGGAGAAATGACGGAACATCTTGCTCGAGATTCAACCCCCGTGGCCCCAAGCGGTGATACAAGCGATCGCGGCAACGCCGCAGCGCCAATTCATCGCTGCCCGAGAGTTGGGCCAGTGTTTTTTGCGCGAGCCAGGCCGCACGCAGGGGTAGCCATGCTTCGTGCTCGTTCAGAACATGCCGAATACGGCCGGCAAGATTCCGCAGTTCAGCCGGCGGGCCATGCCGAGCCTGCCACATCACGACCGCTGCCAACAGCCGTGCCGATGCCGGCGACGGCGTGGCTTCCAACAACTGCGATAACTCGGTTTCATCGCAAAGAAGCCGACCGGCCTGCTTTTCTGCTTGCAGCCAGCCGCGATACCAAATGGCTGGCGGCGTCTCGTGTTCCCAGATCGCATTGAGCCAGCAAATCGCGGCATCGGCGTGCCGGCCCGTCTGCGTGCATATGGCTGCGAGTTCCGGCCAGAGTGATGTGGCCGCGCTGCGCGATTTGCTACCCACACACTCCAACAATTGGCGCTCCAACTCCAGTCGCCGGGCTTGCATACTATTGGTTGGCGCTTGGTGAACCGCCATGCCGACTGTATCGTCTGGCAAAGCCCGCTGAATTGCTTCGTCGAGCAGGCGCGGTGCTACTTCCGCTTGCGGCGGAACCGGCGCCGGCGGGCGGAACAAGTTCTTGAGCCGCTCGATGAGGCCGCTCTTGGTTTGGTGACGAGGCACTTGCTTTTCCGCTGGCGGCTCACTTGCCGAACCAGGTTCTGCGGTGATGGCAGGCTGCGGCACGCCCTGCGCCTTGTCCACGCCTTCTTCCTTGATCGTGAAGCAGGCCGGCATCCGAGTCTGTTCTCCGACCACTCCGGTCCAGCCACGCCGACGTTGCGGCACGCGATGCTCGACCCATCGTGCAAGTGGCTGAAATGCTGACTCGGGAATGCTCACTGGGACAAAGCCGCCGTCCGGCGCCGGCAGAAGAGCGTATACGCGCTGATCATCGGCCGCCAGGTGCTGCCGCACGATGTCACTGCGCAGCGGCGGCGCCAGCCGCATACCGCACGGACCATACAGGTTCGGCAAGTGCAAATAGGACCGGCAGGCCAGGCCGGCGAATGTCAATACCGGCGGCGGCTGCTTGGACGGCTTCACCCGCAGCAACAAAACGGACCGGCCCCGTGGCTCGGCAAGCGCAAACTCCAACCGCCCGAGCAGCGACTCGCCGGCCGATTGCACCCAATCGGCTAATTGCTCCAGGGGCCGTTCATGCACGACCCATAGCTCCGGAGCCGACACATCGGCGTACTCTTCGAGCTTTAACGACAGAGTCACCGGTTGCTTGTTGGCACATTCGGAGGATTTCGAATCAATTGAAACCGGCGGCAACGGAATCGCGGTTAGCTCGGGAAAGAATGGCAAAGCCGCGAGAAACACCCACGGTTGATTGTGCCGAAGCAGCGCGATCTGCCCGGTCGGCAGTTCGATCTGCTCAACCTGGGGATGTGCGAAGTTGGCCTCGACCCAGATACTCGGGGCCTGCTCCCAGTAAGCGATTAGCTCACCTTGGGCAATCCGCAAGCGAATCGGCACCGGCGCCGATGGAAGTCGCAGCAGGACGCGATCGTCGTCGGGTGGCAGGGAAGATTTCGGTGCGGCGGCCGGCAAGAACAACATGGCCTGGCCAAAAGGCCCGGCCTCGTAGTGATGCTGGTCGAAGATGGCCGCGAAATCGCCAACGCGCGGAGGAGTGCGATCTTGCGGCTGTTGCCACCAGCGGAACTCCAGGCCCGTGGATCCCAAACGCCGGAGTTCTGCCGCCAGCGCCGGCATGCGCGCGGCTGGCATTTCGATCAGCAACGCTACATCGGCGGCGGCGGCCGGTTGCCGTTGCAACGGAATTAATTGCTGCCAACAGCGAAGTGACAAACCGTTCTCTGGCTCGAAATCGGAAAGGCGTACGCCAAGGCGCTGCAAGCCCAAAATGGCAGGGCCCGAAAGCGGCACGGCGGGTTGCAGCCAGACCCGGCCCTGGGAATCGATACTGCCTTGCGCGGGCGAGCGGCTGACCGGCGGCGGCACCACGTCGTCCGTCAACGCCTGGCGCAACATCTCGAGATCGGCGAAAAGTAACGTGGCCATAACTGGGATCCGGCCCTCATTGCACACTCCACCATAGCATTTCAGATGAGAAAATGACGGGGAAAATGCGTCAGCCCGCAGCGCCAGCAAGGGATTGCCCTTGCTGGCGCTGCGGGCTCACAGCATTCACTCCGGGCAGCCGGCTTCGAGATAAGCTTGTAACAAGATTTGTGCCGCGACGCGGTCGCGCCGGGCTTTGCGTCGCTGCGAAGATAAGCCGGCCGAGCGAAGATGCGCTTCCGCGTCGACCGTCGTGAAACGTTCGTCCCAGTAGGAGACCGGCAGACCGGTCACATTGGCGAGCCAGGCGCCGAATCTCCGGGCTTCGGCTGCCTTGCCACCTTCGTCGCCGCTCATGTGCACTGGCAGGCCCACAACGAGCCGGCCGACTTCTTCGCGCTCGACCAGTCGTCGAAAAAACTCTGCGTCTTCATGTTCACTGCCACGTTCGTATGTCGTTAGCGGTGAAGCGATGATGCGCATTTCATCCGTTATGGCCAGCCCTACGCGCACGGTGCCGTAGTCCACACCGAGCAACCGAGTCCGCTGCTTCACAGGTACTTCTCCAGCCCATCCTTGCGCAGCTGCTCGACCAGCTGCCGAATTTTTCCTTCCTGGCTTCGGTCGGCAATAAGCACGCAATCGCCGTCTTGCACGATGACGAGATTACTTATCCCCAGCGTCGCGATCAGCTTACCGGGTTCGCCGACGATTACGCACTGGCTCGTGTCGATGCCAATATGAGAGGCCTGTACCGTGTTGTGCTGCGCATCTTGAGGCTGTAGTCTCTCAAGGGCAAGCCAGCTGCCCACATCGTCCCAGTTGTACGGCGCTTCCATCACGAGCACTTGCGGCGCGCGCTCCAGAACCGCGTAATCGATGCTAATTTTCTCAATGTCCGAATACTCTTTGGCAAACACCGAATCCTGTTGTGACAATCCCCAAGCGTCGGCAATGCGCGTAACCGCTTCATGAATTCCCGGCTTGTGCTTGCGCAGCTGTTCCAGAAAGACCACGGCCTTGCCACAGAAAATGCCGCTGTTCCAGTAATACGCGCCGCTGGCGAAGTATTGCCTGGCCGTTTCCGCGTTCGGTTTCTCGCGGAATTTCTGGACACGGTGAACTGTCAACCCCTGGCGCTGCCCCAGCAATTCCCCGCGCTGAATGTAACCGTAGCCGGTTTCCGCACGTGTCGGTTTCGTTCCAAAAGTAATGAGAGCGTTGGGGAATTCCTCTGCCAATTGTCCGGCAACTTGCAGCGATTTGCCGAATACTTGCGCCGGCTCGATGTTATGGTCGGCGGGCAAGACGATCATAGCCGCGTGTGGATCGCTCTTGTGAATCAGTGCCGCTCCAAGGCCCACACAGGCCGCGGTGTCGCGGCCACATGGTTCACCCACGATGTGATTGGCCGGTAATTGCGGCAATTGCCGGCGCGTCTCTTCCTGGTATGCCGCACCGGTTATGACCCAGGCTCGCTCCGGCGGCACGGCCATTTCGACGCGATCATACGTCGCCTGGAGCAGTGTGCGCTCGCCAGCCAGCGTGAGAAACTGCTTCGGCCGCGCTTGCCGGCTCCGAGGCCAGAACCGCGTTCCCCCACCGCCGGCCATGATCATTGCGTGGAGCATCTCTCGATAAGTCCCATAGGTCCTATAGACCCCAACGAACTTTGACAAATTACTTGGTCTTTGCTGGAGACGGTTGGTACGCCGAAGGCGTTCCATTACACAGCCCAGGCCTGCCGCGTAGCGGCTACCCTGGGCCAACAAGCCGACCGGCAAGGTACCCCGAAGGGGTTCCATCGAAGGCCGCAGCTCCGGACGCAACCCCTTCGGGGTAGGATTTGGGTTGGCTACCACTCCCCAGGGTAGCCGCTAACGCGGCAACCCTGGGCTGTGATATAGAACCCCTTCGGGGTACAGGCGACTCCATGCTCCGGCCAAGAGTCCAAGCAATTTGTCAAAGATCATTAGGCTCTATGTGAAATTCAGCCCAGCATTATTTCGTCAAATACATCGACCCCGGCACCGTCCAGTTCGTAATAATCCGCTCCGCCAACTCTTCCGCATCCAGCGCAAATAGCGGACTGATCTCTACCGCATGCCGCTCGCGGTGCGGCACGCTCACGCCGGCCTGTTCCAGCCAATCGGCGTGCAGATCGCTCATCGCCTTGCGAACGGTATCCGGCGAATCCGGCCCGGTCATGTTCTTCAGCGGTGCAAATTCCTCTCGATGCGTGGTTTCGACGGCCAGCCAGCGTTCGGCTCGCGGTAGCACGTCGAATATGAACTTCTCGAACTTGAGCGCGTTTTCCTTTTCCGGCTCCACCATGGTCTTGGCTTCATGGCACCAATGCTTGAGCTTCTTGTGCGCCAGGTGAAACGGCAACGGGTTCTTGTGCTCGTGCTGCCGTTCCAGGAATTCGAGGTTGAACACATGGATGGCAGGATTGCCGGCCCGGAACAACAACTGCCCGCCGGCGTCTTGCTTAGCTGCCAGTTCTGCCGGCAAATGAATGTACTCGATCATGGTGCAGCGGCCATCGGAGAGCACGAAGTTGCCGACCTTGTCTTTCGGGCTGAGCTTGGGCGTGACTTTCGACGAGACTTCTGCGCGCGCGTGAATGTGTTGGCCGAGGAAAAGCGGGTCGGCCACTTTCACGAGCGGATTATCGACCTGGAAATAGAAGATGTGCCGCACGCCCCGGTTGCGCAAGATGTCAAACAATCCTGCGCTATGCAATGCCGCCAAGGTGCCGCCATGGCCATCGGGGCTGAGCGCCAGCCGACCCGGCGCTTCGAGCAGCAACCGGCCCGTAGCGAGATCGAGCGCCGGCATGGCGCCCTGGCTGAAGAAATAGACATCGTCTTCGCGCAGGCCGAAGAAATGCTGACGGCCGAAAAAATCTACCGTTTCCGCATGCGTGGCCCGGCTGGTCATGATCAGAAACGGAATGCGCGTGGCATGCCGGCGATTGCGGGCCAACACCTTCTCCGCGTGAATCTGGAAGAGCGTCTTGTTCGACACCGGGCCAATTTCGAACATGCCCTTTGGCTGGTCGCAGCGCAACCGGGTGCCCTGACCGCCGGCCACCATGAGTACCGCCACGTCACCGCGATGCAGCGCTTCTTCGCCCAGCGGCAAGGCGACCGCCGCATGGGCATTAGCCGGTTGCACCGGCAATGGCTGAATGCGCGCGAGATCGGGCAGGGTTTTTTGGTGATGCCGGCGACCGTAAAGTTCTTTCAGAAGCTGGAAATCCAGTTCCGCAAGTTGCTCGAAAAAACGCTGGCGCTCTTGTGCTTGCAGCTGCTCCGCTACGAAGAGGAGATGATCCTGCTGGTGATGCCGCAACCGTTCGTGTAGTTCCATGATGCGTGCCCGCTACGAAGCGGCGTCAAAACCGCCGCGATTGTAGCCGCAGGCTTTAGCCTGCGGATGCCGTCGCAGGCTTTAGCCTGCGACTACAGCTTTGCAACCCGTTCTATCCCGTAAACGGCAAAGACTAGAACACTAATTTCAGTCCATCATATGCCATCTGCACGTTGGCCGGCAAAGTAGGGTTGACGATTTCGTAGTCGAGTTCGTGGGCCATGTGCGTCAGCCAGGCTTTCTTTGGCTTCAAGCGCTCGATCAGGCCGAGCGCTTGCTCCAAACTCAAGTGCGCCGGGTGCGGTTTGGGCCGCAGACAATCGAGGATGAGCACGTCCAGGCCCTGCAAGAGGGGCAGGCTCGTTTCCGGAATCTCGTTCAAATCGGTGCAGTAGGCCAGGTTCCCGATGCGGAAGCCCAACACGCTGAACCAGGCATGTTGAAGCGGAATCGGCGTGATCTGCTCGCCCAGCACCTCGAATGGCTCGTTTGCAATCGTGCAAAAAACCAGCCGTGGAATTGCTCCAAAGGGCAAATGCGCCGTTTCGGCCTGGAAAGCATACGGGAACGCTCGACGAATAACCTGTTCGGTCTCTTCCGTGCAATAGATCGGCAACGCATGGCCTAGGTAGCGCGGAAACAAGCGCAAATCGTCGAGCCCCATCAGGTGATCAGCATGGTAGTGCGTGTACAAAACGGCGTGCGCAACCGGAACGCGCTCGCGCAGCAGTTGCAGGCGCAATTCCGGCGTCGTGTCGATAAGGATGTTGCCGCGCGGCGTGTGAATCAGCGCGGAACAGCGATAGCGATGATTGCGCGGATTCGGCGACTGGCACACGGCACAATTGCAGCCAATCACCGGCACGCCCACGGAAGTTCCCGTGCCGAGGAAAGTGAAGGTGCGCTCCATGCGTGTATTGTAGCGGCTGGGCCGCTTGCGGCGTTGCAACGCCGCAAGCGGCGCTCGTCGCTAGTATTCCGCCGGGGCTGCCGGCTCCTCATCCAAGTGCACTTGCTTGTAGCCGCCCGTGAAGATGAAGTAGAGCCACAGGAGCAGGAAACCAACCGCCATCGTGGCCGGGACCGCTGCGGTATATAGCAAGGCCGTTCTCTTGCCATACAATCGGGCGTCGTCCAGCAATGGCTTATCCAGCTGGTAATTTGGCCTGCCCTGCTCATCCCACCATTTCCTCATCTTGGGATCGAGATCTGCCGTGACGGAGTCGGCTGCGCCTTCTTTGCCGGCGGCTCGAGCGGCAGCATAGTCGTCGACTATTTTCATTTTGGCATTATCGAGACCGGCCACCTTAGGCACTCGTTCCGGCACTAGGTCGGAAACCAACGGGAAGCCCTTTACATCGGGTTGTCCCTGGTCGTTTCTCGCCTCGTAACGGATGTAGGTGGAAGCGGATTCCTTTTCGACTCGTTGCACCGAGAAATAATCCTGCTTGTAGCCGATGCCGGGGCTGCCAAGCAGGCCAGCCGAAAGCATGCCGATGCCACCGCTGAAGCCCAGCGCCAACGCCCCACCCTTCGGGAAGCGCTCGGAGATTACGCCCAGCACCGTCGGCCAGTAAAACGTCTTGCCCATGGCAAAGATCGTGCTAACCATCATCCATATCCAAAACTTATCCACGAATGACTGGCTGAACAAAAGTAGACCCGTTGTTCCCAACACGGCGCTGAAGAACAACAGGCCGAGTGGCGAGATTTTGTGAACGATCGGACCCGCGAAAAAGCGCAAGCCGAACATGAGCAGATTGGTCCAGATGAAAGCATACAAGGCGTAATCTTCGTTCTTCAGAACGGTATCGCCGATATTAATAATCCAGCTGTCAGTCCCTAGCTCCACGTAGCCGACCAGAGCGTGCAACAAGTAGAGACAAGTTAAAACGAGATGGCCAAGCTTGAATCCCGATATGACCGCATACACCAGCCACACGGCAATCGCAATGCCCCAGCTAATCGCCCAGTTTGTTGACTGCGAAATTTCCACCCACGACTTCGGAATCAGCGGGAGAATGACCGAACTCAACAGTAGCCCCAGAAAGAAGACGACCACGGCCATACCGAAGAAACCCACTTCCCCCATCATGCTCCGAATGCTCACTCCTTGCACCTTGGCCTCAGACTTCGGAAATGTGCGACCCAGCATCATAACGCCAAACAACAACACCGGCGCCAGATAGGTAGCCAGCTTGTACTCCCAATGAAGTCCAGGGACCTTGTTCAGCACTAATCGCAGCACGGCGCCCAGGATCAAGCCGCCTGGCCAACCCGCATGCAGAATATTGAGCCAATGCGTCTTGTTTTTGGGGAAGAGAGTGGCGGTAAGGGGGTTAATCACGGTTTCGCATGTTCCATTGGCCAACGAGAACAACCAGGCACCGATGAACAGGCAGTAGTAAGCACCGTCCTTGCCGTATTTGGTGAAGGCAAAACCCGCCGCAAAAGTCACCACGGCCGACGCGATGTACAGCACAAACGCCAAAAGCATCAGTCGGCCGTAACCGATCCAGTCGGCCACGAAGCTCAACACGATGATGGTCATGCCGAAGCCGAACAAGCCGCCGCCATTGATGGAACCCAGCTCACTCTGGGTGAAACCGAATTGCCCGCCCCAATCCTTGACGATAGCGTTGCGCATCGAAAAGCCGATGCCCGCGGCGATGAGGGTAAAGAAGCTTGCCCAGAAGAGCATTTTGTTGCTGAAGCTGGTTTCGCCGGTGGTTTTGGCCGCCATCTTTCCAGGGATATCCATTGGAGAGTCCGAGTGTTAAGAGAACAAGAAGTCGAAGAGCCGATGGTGGGATGCTAAAAGCCGGAGTAGTGAACGTCCAGCTGTTTTCGCAAGAAATGCTCAGCCAATTGGCATGGCCCTGCCCAAATTCAAGGCGGAATCGAAGTTGATTTCCGGCGTGCAGCGTGGGGCATTCCAACATACGATCCGGATTGCGAACTGTCATTCAAAAATGCGTTTGATTTCACCAAAAAGGGTTTCATTTCATGGGGGGAGTGTCTGTTTCGAAGAAACGGAAATGAATCGCCAAGTTGGCTCAACGATCGCCGCCCAAATAAACGCGCACCTTTTGCCCAATAAATGGCAGCGGCGACTGGCCGGGTTCGAGTGTCACCTTGCATTCCAGAACGTTTTCCTGTTGCGGCTGGATGAGATTCGGGATGCCGTTGCCGGTGTCGCGCCGGGGTAGGAAGGCATCGGCCACAAAGGTGACCTTACCGCGCCAGACGCGACCGGAGTTGGCCGAATCGTGAATGGTGGCTTTCTGCCCGATCTGCACCTGCGTAGCAAACTCCGGGTCAATCTCCGCCCGCACGATGATGTCGCCATCAGGCCGGAACGAAAAGGCCGGAAACGCCATGTTCGGGCCGACCTTGTCGCCGACGCGAGCCTGCACGCGGACTGCGGTTCCGTTGGATGGGGCCTTCAACACGCACCTTTCGACGCCGAATTGGGCTTGTTCAAGTTGCGTCTGAGCGCTCGCCAGGTTCTGCTTGGCCAGATTCAACTCGTGAATCGGCTTCTTGTGCTCCAGCGCCTCCAATTCCTTCTGTTCCGCGGCGATTGCCTGCTCGAGGCCCTGGATTTCGTAAGTGCCCGCTTTAACATCCGCGCTGGTGTCGCTGACCCTGCTATCCAGAAGTTGCTTGGCTTTCTTCAATTTTTCGTCAGCAGCCGCCTTCTGGAATCGTTTGGCTTCGATTACTGCTTTCTTGGCAAGGCAAAGGCTCTCCCATTGTTTCAAGCCATCTTCGGCTTGAGCGAGCCTAATCTGCGCGGTTTCGATGCCAAACTTTGCCTGCTTAACATTGAAATCGGCCAGGTGCGAATCGAGCCGCAGCAAAGGCGTATCCTTGCTCACATGCTGTCCATCTTTTACGTAAACCTCGATCACTTCGCCGATCTGACCCGGAGCGAGAATGTACGTGCTGAATTCGGTATCTATCTGGCCCATGGCCACCACGGTGGTGTTGGACGGCTTTTCGGTCGCGCCCTTTTGCGGCTCGCGGTTGTTCTTCGGGCCGTGCATGATCCAGTTGGCGCCGAGCAGACTGCCTACGAGCAGGAACAATCCGGCAATCCAGGATACGCGATGTCGAATCCAGCTCATAACAGGTTCCTTCAGTGAGCGGCGGCGGCATCCTGGGGATCGCCCGTTTCCATGAGCTGCCCATCTTCCAAATGATAGACAGCATCCACAAACGGCACGATGCGATGATCGTGCGAAACCACCAGTATCGTCGAGCCGCGCTCATGCGCGGCCAGTCGCAGCAGTTCAATCACTTGTTCGCCGTGCATCCAGTCGAGCGCGCTGGTTGGTTCGTCGGCAAAACATAACTGCGGCGACTTAATCAAGGCCCGGCCAATGGCAACCCGCTGTTTTTCGCCTCCGGACAATTGCCCCGGCAGCAGGTTGCACTTTTTACCCAAACCCAGCAAGTCCAGAATTTCGTCGGCCCGCTCGCGCGCGGCGCGCACCGAACTTCCCTGGCCCCAACGCAGAACTATTTCCAACTGTTGCCGCGCCGTCAACGCCGGGAACAAGTTGTACCCTTGGAAAATAAACCCACAATGATTTAATCGGAATCGTTCGCGTTCGCGGGCATTCAACTTCCACACATCGATCATCTTCTCGCCCGTTGCTGCCAGTACCTGCCCCGAATCCGGTTGCAACAGACCACTCAGCACAGCCAGCAAAGTCGATTTTCCACTCCCAGACGGCCCCATCAGCAAAATCAACTGCCCCCGATATAGCTCCAGATTGACTGTGCGCAGCGCGTAGGTGCGCGTTTCGCCGTCGCCAAAGCTGCGTGTTAGGTTGATTCCCTGCAACACCGGCGCATCGTCATGCATGCAGGCGCTTCTCCCTGGTGCAAATCGTGGCTACAATCCTACCGAAGCTTGGGCAGCGGAATCCGACACAACCGCCTTCCAATGAATGCCGGCAACACTTCCAAAGGTTACGTTACCTTCAATACATGGGGCGTTGGCGCAGGTCATTAGCGCCGGATTCCCACCGTCATGGGTGTCTGAACATAGTCATTGCGAACGACAAATTAGCCTGTTTATTCTATAGCCCTCTGTCTCTTTAGCGTAGTAGGTTCACGGGTTCGATTTGCCGAATCGAACGCAGCGCGATGACCCCCGCCAGCATGGCCATGAACAGAGTGATTGCGCCCGCCCCGGCCAGCAGTTCGATGGGCAAATACGGCCTCACTCCGAAGAGGCCGGCAAGCTCGGCCAGGCCAAACGTGGCCGGCAGCGACACAGCAATCCCCAGGATGCCGATCCAAAAGGCCTGCAGCAAGACGGTCATCGCCAATCGCCGCCGCGGAATTCCGAGGGCCAGGAGCGTAGCATATTCGCGCATCGAGGCCATCGTCGCAGCATACAACGTTTGGACGGTAACCACGGCGCCGACCAGCAGGCCGAGCGCGGCCGCGTAACCGAGGGCAATGCCGGCTTTCGTTTTCGTAAGCCAGTGCATGCGCGAGCGGCGGGAAAACTCCGGTTTCGTATACGCCGAAATGTTGTCATTGTATTCTTCGCGCAACCGTTGCACGAGCAGGGGCGCGTCTTCCGGATTGCGACAGCGCGCCAGAACATACGTGGCCTGATCCTGCTGATAGCGCAGAATGCTGCGCGCGGTGGGGAGCGAGCAAAACACGTACGGGCCGGCGATGCTCTTCATTCCGCTGACCAAGCCAACGATTTTCACCTTGCGGCCGAGGATCTTGGCGGAATCACCTACGCCGGAAACGTCGAGTCGCTCCAGTTCTGATTCATCCACCACGATCGTGTCGGGCTCCGTTAGTCGCATGCGCAGGTCGGGCGTGAGCTTGTCGACCGCCCCGAGCGAACCCTCGCTCAGCCTCGAGCCGACGATGATGCACATGTCCGCGCCGCCGTTGGGTTTTTCCCAGGTGCCGAAGCGAAGGATATATGGCTCGACTTGCACGACCTCTGGTTGGTTGCCAAGTCGGGCGATCGCGAAGTTTTCCGAGATCGGCTGATTCACGTCCACGCTGAGGATTTTCGGCGAACCAAACCAAATGTCGGCTTGCGAGCGGTCAATGGGAATCGAAGTCACCGACAGCAGGCCGACCAGCAGCCCGCACTGCAGAGCAATCAGCAACGCGCTAAAACCCACGGCCAGGATGCCTGGGATATAACGGTGCCGATCAAACCAGAGCGTGGCGAGGGTGTAGGACATCTTTCTTCCAAGGACGTTTCCGTGACCAATCGCAGAACGGAATTCATTCCGTTCTGATCGGCTCGCGTGAACGGAATGAACTCCGTTCTACGTTCTCTGTGCAACGCCGCGTGCAGCATGCGGCGAAGCGCTCGTATCTGCAATTTCCTCGATGTACGTATGGTGCCACAACTGCGTGGCAGTGACGCCGGCGAGGCCCATCTCCAGCGACGTTCGTGCGATGGAGCCGGGCCGAAATCGGCGAAAGTCGCGCCGCCATTTCGTTACCGCCGCGGCATCGAAGTATCCCGTGTGGTTCAATGCTTCTTCGCTCAGAAGCGGCTCGACCCATTCACCGCCCGGCTGCCGTTTTTCCAGCCCATGGAAGCTATCCATCGGCGCGCGGAACATCGCTTTCCGCCGCCAGGCGATCTCCTTGGGAAGATAGCGCTGAGCCAGCAAACGAAGAATGTACTTGTCGCGAAATAGCCCGCGCAGCTTCCAGCGCGGGTGCAACTGAGCCAGGAACGCGAAGACCTCTTCATCGAGGAACGGATAGCGCGCTTCGACCGAGGAATTCATGGCCACGCGGTCGCCCTTCGACGAGAGCAGCAAACCCGGCAACATCACGCGCGCGCCCATGAGCAACGAGCGGTGGAACGGGTGCCATTTCGCCATCCGCTCGCGGTTCAGTTGCAGATCGAGGAACGGGTTGTGGTCCTTGAGCCGTTCCCACATCTCCGGGCGGAAGAAACGGAGCTTGGACAGGGTCATCAGGCCCCAAACGTTGAGCCAGGCGTTCGGCCCGCCAAGGATGTCTTCCCGCTCCTGGATGATTTTCTCGGAATACATGGGCACGCCGGTCACAGTCAGGAATGCCCGTTGCATCCAGCGTGATAGTTTGAGACCCGGAACGAGATCAATGGCCGCGCGGAGCCGCTGCACCTTGAACCAGGGATAACCGGCCAGCCATTCGTCGGCCCCTTCGCCGGTGATAGTGACCTTGTAGCCTTTTTCACGCACCGCCTTGGCCAGCAGCAACAGCGCGGCGCAGGCCGTGTCCACGACCGGCACTTCTGCTGCCCGAACAAGTTCCGGATAGGTAGCCAGCAGTTCGGCGTGCCCGCATTTCACGATAACGCGATCGGTGGCGCCGACGTGCCTGGCCACGATGGTGGCCTCCGATTCCTCATTCAGCTTCGGATCGCCGCCGATGCCGATGGTGAATGTGGGAATCGGCCGTCCCATGACCTGCTTCGCCAGGGCGACCACGATAGATGAATCCACGCCGCCCGACAGGTACGAAACCACCGGCACGTCGGCCCGGAGTTTCTGACTCACCGATTTGGTGAACACTTGCTCGAATTCATCGGTGAGCCTCTTCGGATCGGCATGACGGATTTCGTGACCGCGATCCGGGAAGTCGAATTCGTAAAAGGTCTTTTCCCGCGGCTCCGACTCATCGCCGACATGCAAGTCCAGGTAGCGCCCCGGCAAGAGCATCTGCACGCCTTCGAAGCAGGTGACCGGTCCCGGCGTGGCGAAGAACGTGAAGATGTGGTTGATGCCGCGCACATCGGGCCGCGCTTCTACCAAGCCGGAAGCGAGTAGTGCTTTGGTTTCGGAGGCGAAGAGCAGCCAGTTTCCGCCAGCAAATTCGCCATGGGTCGGCCGCTGGATCGTCCAAAAGAGTGGGCAGATACCGAAACGGTCGCGGGCCAGGATCAGCCGTTCTTGCCGCTTATCCCAGAGCGCGACGGCGAACTGGCCCCGTAGCTTTTCCCACATCGCTTCGCCGTGCTCTTCCCACATGTGCGGCAGCAGCTCAGTATCTGTGTGCCGAGCGAAGCGGTGACCGCGGGCTTCGAGTTCCCGCCGCTGTTCCGGATAATTGAAGAGTTCGCCGTTAAAGACAACCTGAACCGAGCCGTCCTCGTTGCCGATGGGCTGCCGTCCATCTTTGAGGCCAACAATGCTCAGCCGGCGATTACCGAGACACACATTCTGCTGATCGAGAAAGCCATCCTCATCCGGGCCGCGGCGGACGATGGCTGAGGCCATGCGCCGCACCACATCCGGCGGCGCCGCCTTCCGGCCCGTGAGATCCAGTATTCCGGCGATTCCACACATAGTTCTTAATCCGCCGCCACCATACAAAGCTATTTGTACCGAAATCGCAATGAAATTCCTTTATCTGGCACGGTTTCCCGATGGCACCGGACGAGCCGAGGGCAGTCGCTGCCGCGCAGATTGATAGTTATTCTCTGCTTTTCCGCAATTACGCAAAGTTCGCAGTTTGACAGGAGCCTTCGCAAGCGCATGAGAAAGGAATCGGTCTCTGTTCCGAAAAAATCGTCACTAAAGATTATACTGGCCTCCATTTCGCCCGGCAGGCTAGAATACCGGCAGTACCTTTTGCCGAGTTTCCCATCTTTGTGTGGAAGCACCCGTGTACATCCATCTAGCGTTGGCCGGTCTGGTGGGGCTGCTGCTGTTACTGGCCGGGTACTATACGTGGAAGAGTGTGCGAATCCTCCGGCGCACCACCCCGCAATTCGAGATGCTTCCGCCTGAGCGGCATTTCCTGCGGAAGCAGGCCTGGCGACGGCTAATCAACAGCGGCCTCACGCTTCTGCTCGCGGGCCTGATGGCCATTCCCTTCCTCTCCCAAATGCAGAACCAAGCCGAGCAATTGGGCGAAGAGCGCGTGCAGATGCGCAAGGAAGGCCGTTCCGAGCCGATGACTCCGGAACAGAAGCAATTTGCGCGCTTCTATGCCGGCTACTGGATTGCGACGCTAATCGTGTTGGGGCTCATACTCTTGCTGGCCGCTGTCGATGTGTTTGCCACGCGCCGCTTTGCCTTCACGCAGATGCGCCAGATTCAGGCCGACCGGCGGGCGATGATCCAGCGGCAACTCGAACGCTGGCGGCAGGAGCGCAACGGGGAATAGCCACTTGCGGCTTAGCCGGATCAAAAGTCGAGCATCGCACGGTATTTCTCCACCCGATCATCAATCTCGTTGCGGTCGGTCTTCCGCAGCCGGTTAGGGCCGAAGTCCTCAACACACAAGCTCGCGATAACGGTGCCATATACCATCGCCCGCCGGAGCCGACCATGCCGTGGCCCTTCCGGATGGGCGATCAAGTGCCCAAGAACACCGCCGGCAAAGGAATCGCCGGCCCCGGTGGGATCGACCACATACTCCGTCGGCCAGGCGGGGATGACGAAGACACCGTCGCCGCTGATGAGCATGGCCCCATGTTCGCCGCGCTTGACGATCACGAACTTCGGCCCCATATCCTGAATCTTCCGGCCCGCCTTCAACATGTGGTTCTCGCCGGTGAGCAAGCTGGCTTCGCTGTCGTTGAGCAACAGCCCGTCGATGCGCGGCAGCAACTTCATCAAGTCGTCGTGAGACGAGGTGATCCAGAAATCCATGGTGTCGGCCAGCACGAGTTGCGGCTTGTGGACCTGATCGAGCACTTTCATCTGTACAGCGGGGCTACTATTGGCCAGGAAGACGTGCGTGCTGTCGCGAAAGCTGGCAGGCAGCTCCGGGTTAAACGTGGCGAGTACGTTCAAGTGTACTTCCATCGTTTCCCGGCTATTCATGTTCTCGTGATAGCGGCCCTTCCAGTAGAAGGTCTTGCCGCCTTTTTCGGTTTGCAGTCCAGCCAGGTCGATGCCGCGCTCCTTCATCGATTCTCGATGAAAGTTGGGAAAGTCTTCTCCCACCACTCCCACCAGCCGGGGCTTCGTGAAGAAGCTTGCCGCCATGGACGAAAACATAGCCGAGCCGCCGAGGATGCGCTCGACCGAGCCATGGGGCGTCTCGATGGAATCAAATGCGACCGTGCCAACAACTAGGAGGGACATGCGGAACCTTTCACAGCGAAAGTAAACCATCATGTTACGCTGCTTGTGGCGCAGCACAAGGCCTACTCTACCACCACCGTGCCTTCCGTCGCGGTGCGGCGGCGGTAGCTTTCAAGTAAGCGCTTCGTCATCTGCCCCGGCTGGCTGTTGCCGATGGGCCGGCCATCCACCTGAATTACCGGGGCCAGTTCGCCCATAGTGCCGGTGCAGAACATTTCGTCGGCCCGGTAAACCTCAGTCAGTGTTAGTTGCTTCTCGCGACAAGGAATTCCTTCCGAATGGCAAATCTCTACTACCGTGGCCCGGGTGATGCCTTCCGGACAGGCAGACTCCAGGCTCGTTTGCACGAGGCCTTTCTCGACCGCGAATATATGCGTGGCATTCGTCTCGGCCACAAAGCCTTCGCGGTCGAGCATCAAGGCATCGTCGGCTCCGGCCGCATTGGCCTGTATTTTTGCCAGAATCGATTGCAGCAAATTGCAATGATGAATCTTCGGATCAAGGCAATCGGGCGGAAAGCGGCGTACGCTACTGGTGATCAGCGTGATGCCGCTGAAATCGTAAACCGGGTCCTTGAATTCCGCCAGCACGATGAGCGTGGGACCAGCCGTATTGAGCCGGGGGTCCATGCCAGAGGTGTATTTCACTCCGCGCGTAATGGTCAGGCGGATATGTACGCCGTCGCGCATCTGATTGGCCGCGAGCGTTCGCTTGATTTCGCGCGTGATCTCGTCGCGACTCGGAATCTGCGCAAATGCCAACGCCAGGGCCGAACTTCGAAGCCGGTCGAGATGTTCGGTGAGCTTGAAGATGCGGCCATTGTAAAGCCGCAGTCCTTCCCACACGGCATCGCCCCCCTGCACCGCGGAATCAAACGGGCTTACGCCAGCCTGATCACGGTGCACGAGCTTGCCGTTGATGTTGACGATGAGGTCGCGGTTCTTGGGATTGAATTGTTGGAGCATAATGTCCCGTCGCTTGCAGCTTAGCGGGAGTTGCCGCGTCGAACAAATACTATTGCGAGCACGATGATCAACAAAAGCGCCGCCGCCGAAGCTATCCAGAGTGTTGGCGGAAACCACGTCTTTTTGGCCGGTGCCGGCATATGCGACGCAAGATCGTCCTCCTGCACACCTCCGTCGGACTGGACGACGTACTCTTGGTGACCACTTCGATTGTCAGCCACCATCGACCCCGGAGGGAAATCGATTCTGAAGAGCTCGGCAGGCACAGGCTCATCAATCTTCATTTCTTGGATCTCGATAGTGTGGGTGGCCAAAAGCTTACCTTTCCACGAGTGTTCCTCGTGGCTCCAAGATTTTGGCAACCAACCGTATTTCTCGTCGTATCTGTTTTGGATGTTATAGACCGAATGATTCTGTTCCTCTTGCCCGCTACGAATACGGCGAAGGCAGAAGTCCCTTTTGGCGTCCAACCAAAATAGTGTCGGAGATCCACTTTTTGTCGGAACGGCGTACTGTTCACACGGTTCGTCGCCGATCCGTTCAGTCGTTCCGCTCGGTTGAAGCTGCGCCATCGTTGGCGAACTAAACATTGGGCTTAGTCCTCGAACTGATATATACAGTGGGATAAAATGCACGTCTCGCCCCAGGAACCCTCGCTCCATGCCGCCTTGGACGCTCGGTTTTCCGCCATACTCACTTTGGACGAGCATATAACCGGTGTTGCCGTCGAACGTATAGATCATGCTCTGTTTGTAAATGCGTTTGCCTCGGTCGTACCAACCCGGATGATTGTCCTCGATGCGAACGTTTTCTCCATTGATTACGATCCGATTTATCGACTCCACGCTCATGTCTTCTGGAGGAACCGGAGTAGACGGATTAGGATTGGACCGAGACGCGTCCGGAACTGCGCCCTTGGCATATGTTTCTGTATGCTTGAACCTCACGTCCAAAGTCTTGATTAATTCCTGGCGCTTGCGAGCGGCGGCGGCCGCCGGATCCTCGCGCTTGTCCTCGCCAGCAAAGGCAAGCATCGCCAACGCGATCGGCACGATTGCCAAACTGAGCGCAATAGATGCGCGCATGGTTACCCTCACTTTAGTCGCCGCTCGTACAGCTTCACGTAAATCGCATCCGCCTCCTTCAGCACGCGCCCCAGATGATGCGGCAGCGTGTCATTGCGTGGCCGGTAGGGCTCAAATGTCGTTGATTTCCACACGGCATCGTACCAGTACTTCGCCCAAACACCATCGGCGGGATGCGGCCCGGCTGTCCATTTCAACATGGCTGGCGTGAATTCCACGTTCAACGCCGCACACAGTTTTCGCAGCATCGTCTCTGGGCCTTCTAACACATCACGTGCGTCGATGACCGGCGGCGTGCGGCCGGTTTGCCTTTGAATCATCTCGAAGATTTCCAACTGCTGTGGTAGGCCCGTGTCTTCCAAGCGCGGGTTCGGCGTGATCTTTTGCAGCGACGCCAGCATTTCCCGTGGCGAACGAATGAGGAAGGCATGCGTAATCTGCGTCATCCAGCCGCGGTCGATGTTCGGCAATAGGTGATGGGCCATGTGCTTTTGGTAAAAAACCGTTTTCCCTTCGGGAATCGGACCCGTGAGCCAGACAACCACCTTGTGCCAATCCGGCTCATGCCGGCGAATGACCTCCTGCGCTCCCGGATGCGGCAAGCCGGTTTCCCGGAGATAATGGGCATAGAAGGGCTCGTCGCAAACGAACGCATCATGCCGGTTGCCCCAAGAGCGCATGAGGGCCGTGGAAATGTTTCGCGGCCCGGACCACATGGCAATGTGCATATTGATCACTCTCCTTGGGCCCACGGACTTCCGTCCGTGGGCTTTCATCACTGGGCTTATCCGCGTTCTATTTCGGAAATTGCAGTTAGCAATGGCAACCCTTGCCGCGCTCGCGCTTCCTGGCATTGCGCGCTTCCGGCTGCGAAATGCCGGCAAACTTCGGGCCGGGTGGCGTAAATGTCGTAACCGTTGTCGGTCCGCAAGAAGCAGCAGGTTTCCAAGAAGGGCAGCGGGTACGGTCGGTATTCCCACTGCGGCGTCGTCTGTTCGGTTGGTAAGCGCTGCCCATCAGCCCGAATTCGCGGCTCGCGCTGTGCATCGGCTGCCGAGGCGAAGATGGGGAATGTCTTGCAACAGGCGCCGCAACTATCGCAATTGAATGTATCCATTCGCTGTTCGCTATTTGGGAGTTTCACTGATGATTGATAGAATAGGACCCATACGGCTTATAGGACCGACATGTGTTGCACCCGGTGATATTGTTTCATGACCATCTCCAAAGGCTCTTTCGCCTTCGTCAGCCTCGGCTGCCCCAAGAACACCGTCGATTCCGAACGCATGCTGGGCAAGCTTGCGCAGGACGGCTACACCCTTACGCCTAAGGCCGATGGGGCCGACGTGGTGGTCGTGAATACCTGCGGCTTTATCGAGCCGGCCCGGCAGGAATCGCTGGGCGTGATCCGCGAGATGCTCGAGTTGAAGAAGCAGGGCAGAGTGGGGGCCGTCGTGGTGGCCGGCTGTTTGGCGGAGCGTAAGAAGGAAGAGCTTTTGCAGGAAGTCCCCGGCGTCGACTCCATCGTCGGCGTCTTTGGGCGCGAAGAAATCGTCTCAATCGTAACTAATGCCGCAAGACGCGGGGCGAGTGCAGCGAACCCCGCGAGTCTGGCCGAGCAGCGCAGCCGCTTCCGTCCGGCTCCGGTTCGCGCGCTGGAAGACACGGCCCGCTTGCGCATCACGCCCCGGCACTTTGCGTACTTGAAGATCAGCGAAGGTTGCGACCGGCTTTGCACCTTTTGTGCGATCCCCGCCATGCGCGGCAAGCACGTGACCAAGCCGATTGAAGAAGTGATCCGCGAAGCGAAGGAACTCGTGGCCGATGGTGTGCGTGAACTCATCGTGGTCGCTCAAGATACCACGTATTATGGCCTCGATCTTTATGGCCGCGTGCGCCTCGCCGAATTGTTGCGCGAACTGGAGCACGTGGATGGGCTCGAATGGATTCGCATTCTTTACGCATACCCGATGTACGTGACGCAGGAATTCCTCGACACGATGACCCGCTCGCGCAAGATCATTCCGTATCTCGATATGCCGTTACAGCACATCAACGACCGCATGCTGAAGCGTATGCAGCGGCGCGTCAATCGCGCTTCGACCGAGGAATTGCTAGCACGGTTGCGCGGCGCGATTCCCAACCTGGTGTTGCGGACCACCTTCATCGTCGGCTTCCCGGGCGAAACCGAAGCGGAGTTCGACGAACTGAACGAGTTCGTTCGCGCAGCCAAGTTCGAGCGCTGCGGCGTCTTCCCCTATTCGTTGGAGCCAGGAACTCCCGCCGAGCGCTTGCCGGAGCAGTTGCGGGAGGAGGTCAAACTCGAACGCCGCAATCGGCTCATGGAGACGCAGCAAGCCGTGGCTTTCACGTGGAGCCAGCAGCAGGTCGGCCAAGAGATCGATTGCTTAGTCGATGGCCCAGATCCTGAGGTGCCGGGCCACTTCCTCGCGCGCGGCATTGCCGATGCGCCGGATATCGACGGCGTAGTTCGCGTGAAGGGCAAGAACCTGCAAGCCGGCGATTTCATTCGCGTGAAGGTCACCATGGCGGACGGCTATGACCTCGCCGGCCGGGCGATCGGCCAGCCGTGGTAAGGATTTTGGAAGGGTTTACCACACGTGCGGTATCAATCGATACCGCACCCGCTGCATATACTCGACGTAGCCAGGCAGATCCCTTGCCAAAAGCTGCTCCTCATCCAACAAACGCCAGATCAAGGCCGGCAGCGCAACCAAAAATGCGAGCAAGCCCCAATACGAGCCCAGCGCCAGAGGTGCGCCGATAAAGATCAGCAAACCTCCCGCATACATGGGGTGCCGCAGAATGGCATAAGGGCCCGTGGAAATGACCCTTTGGTCTTGGGCAATCTCGACGGTTGCCGCCGCGAACGTATTGGCCCGGAAGACGAGAAACGTAATGAAGAAGCCCAGCGCCGTGAGAACGTCGCCGGCAATTTCCAGCCCCGGCGGCACATTCGACCAACTAAAGCGATGATCGAGAGCCGGCACGAGTAGGATGCCGATGAACGCGGCCGAAGCGAAAAGCATGATGATTTTCTGCCTTGTCTGTTTCTCGGCGGCCGGGCCACCTTTCATACGGCGTTGAAGCAACGCAGGATCTTTGATCATGACGTATAGGGTGATCAAAGACGCTGCGCCAAAATACACCGCTAGATAAACCCATCCTTGCCAATAGCGAACGGTACCGGCCGCAAGGAACAGCACGAGCCCCATGATGGCGGTCATTAAGCCAACTGCGAGGAATGGTTTCAGGCTTGATTTACTCATGGCGGCGACTCTTGCACATTGAAGAGCATTGAGGCCTTGCATCCGAACGGACATGGTTCTCTCCTCGCACACCAAATGGAAAGGCCGCAAACAGCGTTCCAATTGAACGCTTTCATCTTTCCATACAACAGACTTCGAGCAGGATTGCCCAAAAAGGAGAATCGATCAATGCGAGTTTTCCGTTGCTTGTGCGATTCCCTCATTCATGCACTAATTCTGCTGTCTTTCGGAATTTCCGCTTTGCTCGGTCTGCCGACGGCTTCTGGCGCCGAAGTCACGCTGCAAGGCAGCCTGGTTTGCAACGGCGCTTGCATGCCGGAGCCGAAGGGGGCGGATCACGTTCTCGCGCTGTTCGCCATCGATGGCACGGCCGAAGTACGTGCGGAAGTGGAGCGAATCGTAACGGTGCATTTTCCGGAGCAAGGCCTGGATGCCGACGGCGCGCAGAAATTGATGGACGAATTCAGCGCGCGGCTGAAGTATTACATCGCACCGGATAGCCCCGCGCTGAAGGATGCCAAGAACACCGGAGCCGGGCATTATTGCATGCCAGCGACCGCCAGTGCCGTCACGGGAACGATCAGCGAAAAGGAAGGCAAGAAATGGATTGCCGCGACGCGCATTGAGCCGTGCAAGCTAAAATACCCGGCCAAGATGCTGACGCCCGACAAGCCCTTCGTAATGCCGAGCCGCGAGCCTGTTGTACTGAAAATCGGCGACAAGCTCACGCTGCGCTGCGTGCAAATTCCGGTCGGTAAGTTCCTGATGGGCACGCCATTCTACATGTGGCCGTACCACGTCGAAGAGTATCCGCACCTGGTAACGCTGACGCAAGACTATTTCTTGGCCGAGATTCCAATTACTCAGGAAATATACGAAGCGGTGATGGGCAGCAATCCCAGCATCGTAAAAGATCCGCAGTTGCCAGTGCAGAACCCATTGTTTGCAGATACTCAGAGATTCTGCGACATCCTTTCAGAGAAGAACGGCAAGAAGGTCCGCCTGCCGACGAGTGCTGAATGGGAATATGCCGCCCGGGTGGGCACATCGAACCCGGCCTTCGCGGAGAAGTACCACGAGCAAAACAGCAGCGGTCCGGATGGCTACAAGTCGCCGCTCAAGGTCAAATCGAAAAAACCAAGTGCCTGGGGCCTGTACGACATGGCCAGTTGCTGGTGGGAGATCACCGGCGACAAGGCGATGTACCATGTGCGCAAGGCCGTGGTCGATCCGCACTACCCGCCGGGGGCGGAGATTGCCCGTAGCCAGCGCACCGGACGCGGGATCGTGAGCGACCGTTGGTCCATTTGTACACACGAGTTCATCACCGAGAAAGCAGATTATGCCGGCCAGAAATTCCGCGTGCTGGTGGAGATCGACTCCAAGTAGACAGGAGCGATTCTGTGCCGGAACTTTCATTCGGTTGGTTGTTGCTCATTTCTGTTGTAGCCGGCTTCGTGGGCGCCATGAGCGGCATGGGCGGCGGGGTGGTGCTCATCCCGGCCCTCACGCTCTTCCACATGCACATCAAGGATGCGATCGCGCTTAGTATCGTTTCCGTCATCGCCACGTCCAGTGGGTCGGCAGCCGCGTATGTGCGCGAACATCTCACGAACCTGAAGATCGGCATGTTCCTGGAGATGTTCACGATCATCGGGGCGCTGGTCGGGGCGGCCATCAGCCTGACGGCCGGGCAAGCGATGCTGTTCATTCTCTTCGGCGTGGTGCTGCTGGCGAGTGCTGCCACGCTCTTTTTTCAGCGCAACAGGGAATGGAAGCAGCCGGAGCACGTGGATGCCGGGTCGCGCTGGCTGGAACTGAATGGAAGCTACCACGACCAGGCTTCCGGCGAAGACGTGCAATACCAGGCCACACGGGCCTATCTGGGCGGCCCGCTGATGTTTGGAGCTGGGCTGATTGCGGGGTTGCTCGGCATCGGGGCCGGGGCGCTGAAAGTGCTGATTCACGATTTAGTTATGGGCCTGCCACCAAAGGTTTCGACTACCACAAGCAACCTCATCATTGGCGTGACCGCACTGGCTGGGACCAGCGTCTTTCTTGCGGCGGGCCGTATCGACCCCGGCAAAGCGGTGCCGATTATCCTTGGAGTCTCGGCCGGCGCCTTCCTGGGGACTCGGGTGCTGGTTCGGCTGCGGAACCGGACGGTGCGTCGGTTCTTTTTGATCGTGCTGCTGGTGCTGGGTGTAGAAATGATCGTGCGCGGCATTCGAGGTGAGCTATGAGCCGAGCCGATGCTGGAAACCAATCGGCCCAAGGTGGCCGTTTTGACATGCGCACGCTGGTCGGCTGGATTTTGCTGGCGGGCCTGCTGTCGAGCTTGGCATTGCTGATTGCGGGAACAATTTGGCAATACTTGAGTGCCGGCAAGCTGGAAGCAGAGTTCAAGCTTGAAGGGTCAGACCTTTACCACTACGCTGTATCGATTGCGCGCAGCGCGCTCGCCGGCCACTGGCGACCGCAAACGCTTATTGCGCTCGGCATCTGTGTGTTGCTCCTGACGCCGTATGTCCGCGTGCTGGTGTCTATGCTGTCGTTCTTGTTCGCGGAGCGGAACTTGAAGTACACGTTATTCACGCTGTTCGTGTTGTGTGTACTGACGTATACTCTATTCTTGCGCTAATCATCCCACTCAATCATTAATGGTTGAACAAAAACCCCGGGCTGTTGATGAGCGCCCACGCCAGGTCCTGCGCGCCGATGAGCCGGTCGTCGGTGAGGGCAGGTGCGTTCGCGAGTTCCTGCTGCAAGCGCTGTAGTTCGCCGTCGAGGCCACGGTAGTAGTTGGCCACCGCGGCTTTTTGATCCGGAGTGCGTTTGTCTAGCGGGACGGCAATCGCCTTCATCACGTTGGCCGGCAACTGGTCGCGCAGTGCCGGTTGCGGATGATTGGTCACCGACAGCCGGAACTTGCCCAGGTTGTGGTCCTTGCCGGGGAAGCGCTGATCCAGCGTGATGGTGAACGTGGTCCCATCCGAAAAGCTCACGGGCTTTTCGAACTGGAAGAGGGCGGTATGCGGCTTGCCTTCCTGCGGATCGATGGCCCAGCCAGTGGCCGGGTTGTTGTCGATGGCGCCACTCACATCCCAACCGGTTTGCGAAAAATCGGCCATTGCCTTGTCGAACTTCGTTGGCTTGCCGGGTCCTTTGTCGCCGGTCTTGTAAGCCGACACCTTGAACTCGTTCAGAACGAAGTTGCCGTTGCTGCCGGCCCGACCGGGGCCGTTCTTCGGCAAGCTTGGATCGGTGAGCGCTTCCAGGCGGAATGCGGTGATACCTTGAAGCTTACTGGTCGCGGTGATCGTGTAGATTTCCGGGAAGCCGTTGGTGCCGCCCGCGAGGACCGAGCCATCCGACTGCTTCGCAAGCGTGGCTCCGGCCTTGGCTTTCAATTCGCCGAGCTCCAACGGCGACCAGGTGATGGGCTGGCCGAACTTCTTTTCCCACTCCGCCTGTTTCGCGGGAAGTTGCGCTTCGTAAGCTTTGAAAGCCTCTTCTTTTTGCTTGTGCAGCGCTTGCAGGCGCGCGAAATCCTCACGCGAGGCATGCAGCGCCTTGATTCCTGCCTCTTGCTCTTCCGTCGTGGCTTTGCGGCTCATGATCATCAGGAACAATTCCTGCACGAGCTTGTTGTCGTCTTTCTCCTTTGCGACCAGCTGCGCGATCTTGTTCACCGGATCCTTCAAGGCATCGCCGACAATGGGGCCGTTAACCAGGTTCAGCACGGGTCCAAGCATCATGCTGTTGGAGCGCTCGCACTCGCAGGCGCTTTCGCGCGGCGGCTTGCCGAAGAGATCGAGGAAGCCGCCCGGAATCGGCACGTTCGAGTCGAGCAGTTGCGCGGCCCGGGCACCGGGCGGCAGGCCGGGAAGTTTCGGCATGGAGCCGGTTGCCTGGTGAATGGCGTCGAACAGCACCTCGGCCGGCAAGCGCCGAGCCATGGCATGTGAGTAGTTCAGATCGTCGTCGCTGTTCCATTGGTTAGTTTCAATGCTGTGCTGGTAGGCGCGCGACTTACAAATCAGCTTCACCAGGTGCTGGACATTGAAGCCGCTACTGATGAAATCGCTCGTCAGCTTGTCGAGCAGGGCCGGGTTACTGGGCGGATTGCCGGCGCGAATGTCATCAATGGGTTCGATCAAGCCGACGCCGAGAAGATATGCCCACAGCCGGTTGACGTAGCTTTTGGCGAAGTACGGGTTATCCTTCGACGTGATCCATTGCGACAATTGCTGCCGTCGCGGCAGATCCGCCTTGGGCATGTCCTTGTGCGTAAACGGGAAGGTCGGCTTGGCCAACTGCCCGGTCCGAATTTGCGTGACTTCGCCGTCCTTCTTGTCGAATACGATCTCGACCAGCGGCTTCGGCGCTTCTACGTCGGTGCCGCCAATCTTCTGGCCCTTGTAGGCCGGGTCTTCCTTCAGGCCAAATTGCGCAAAGAAGGAAGCCAGTTGATAATACTGGTCCTGGGTCCAGCGTTCGAACGGATGATCATGGCACTTGTTGCAGTTGAAGCGAATAGCCAAGAATAGCTGAGTGGTGTTTTCCATGGCCGAATCGGCATTGCGGAGCACCTTGTAATACGCGGCGGGCGGATTGTCGATGTTCGAGCCACTGGCGGTGAGGATTTCGCGGGCGAAATCGTCATACGGTAGGTTCTTGCCGATGGCGGCGCGAATCCAGGTGCGCAACGAGGTGGCGCCTTTTTCGCCAAGGAACTTGCGATTAACCTGAAGCAGGTCGGCCCATTTGTTTGTCCAGTGTTCGACATACTCTGGGCTGCCGACTAGCCGGTCGATCACTTCGTCGCGCTTCACCTTGGTGGGCCGGGCGTCCGCCACGAACGCGCGCACTTGTTCGGGCGTCGGCGGTAAGCCCGTGAGGTCGAGGTACACCCGGCGCAAGAAATCTTCGTCGGTGCACAATTCGCTGGGCAGAATCTTCATCCGCTTCAGCTTCTCGTACACGAATTCGTCGATGTAATTATTCGGCGGCACTTCATGCCAGGCGAAGCCGGTGCGGTCGCCCATGACGATGAGCGTGCTGGCGTCGTAATTTCCCTCATAGCGAGCGAGCATGGTGGCCTCGCCGCGGCGGACGCCCGTCACGAGAGCGCCTTTGTCCACCGTAGCGATTTCGGTGTTGCTGCTTTCGACAAAGGCCTCGGCTGTGACGTCGCGCACCGAGCCGTCGCTGTAAGTTGCCATGATCGTCATTTGCTGCTTCATTCCCGGCAAGGGTAGCACGGGTCCTTTGGGGCCGATTTCTATCTTCGCGACGCGCGGCGCTTTGGGGTCGAAGACCACGCCTTCGGCAATCCAGGTGCGGAGCAATTCGTAGTGCGGCTGGCCCGGCTGCATCAGCACGCCGCCGACGTGCGGCACGCCGCCGGACGGTTTGAGCAGCATCAAGCTCCGGTCGGGGGCCGCCCGGTTGAAACGCCGGCCTTCGAGATCGTCGATCAGCGAACGATAGTCGAGCAACGGGTCATAGCCGCGAAGGCTGAGTTTGAAGCCGTTCTTACCTTCCGCGGCTCCGTGACAGGTGCCGGCGTTGCAGCCGATCTTCGAAAGGGTCGGCATCACGTCACGCACGAAACTGACAGCATACTTCTCTTTTTGGCCTGTCACTTTCACAGGAATTTTCGCGGACTGACCAGCCAACGCGAACGTCAACTCACCCTGCCCGTCGGCCGCGGGGCGCACCTGGCCGGTGGGCGAGACTTTGACGCACGCGGGCGCGGTTATCGCGACCATGCGCGTGGCATCGAGCTTTTCGCCGGTTGCGAGGTGGGCCGTGATGAGCAACTGGCGATAGTCGTAGGGCTGCTTCAATTCCACGGAAGCCGGCGCGGCTTCCAGGCGAACGACTTGAGCGCCGGCGGGCAGCTTTTCCTGAGCCGGAAGCGCTTGGCCGAACAGCACCAGATTGCCGATTGCCAATACGAAAGCGCCATGGAGAGATTTCGCGTTCATCGGAGGTTCTCGTGAAAAAGCAAGCAAATCGCGTCCTAACGTTGATGCGGATCCATCACTAAAGCAAAACCGGGCAGTAGTTTGGTCGTGTAAGTCTCTTGGTAAGCCACGTAAATTGGCTTCTGCCAATTCTTACCACGACGGCGGTAGACGATCATGCTAGGCCGATCGGCACTTTCGCGCGGATCAACGATCCAGTATTCGCGAATGGACGGAATTTGCAAATAGAGATCGACGTTTCGGTCCAAATCTTTCCAGGCATTATCTTCCGAAATAATCTCAACGACCAGAATTGGGCTATAGTCCCGCCAATCCAATTCGTCCCACGGCAGGTGGAGCGGTAGGTCGCGGTATGCAGCAATATCTGGTTCTGGGCAAGTTGGCAGATCCACCTCGCGAATGACGATACGCGGCGCGGTCGAAACATAGTTGATGATTTCAGGATGCGACCGTTTGTAGGATCTCAATACTTCGCTTAACCAATCATCCAATAAGTCGTGCGAAGTCCTTGGTAGCGCGGCCACTACGATTGTCCCGTGAATCAATTCATATTGGTAACCCTCCTGCCACGGGGCCGATGCAAATTCTTCGTAGGACATTCGCCGGCCGTGGCATTCCGGTCCATAGGTGCGGGATCGAGTTGTTCGGGCCACCATCGACATCAGAACTTCCTTATTTCGTTGCTGCTTTGGCGCTGATCGGCACCGGCACAAACTCCTTAATCAACTTCCCGGTCATCGGATCGTTGATTCTTACGACGCCGTCAAAGCCGGCGCTGGCGACGGCCTTGCCGTCGGGCCGCCAGGCGACCGTGTACACTCCACCGCGTTCGCCCTCGAAGGTGCTTACGCGCTTACCGTCGTTGGTTTGGTACACGCGCACTTCGCCGCTGCCATCATTACTGCTGCCGGCCGCGAACAAGCTGCCGTCTTTGTTAAACGCCAACGCATAAATGCGGCCCGGCATCTTTTCGAATTCGCGAATCTTGTTGGCATCGTCGCCGATCACGCGCTTGCTTTCACGATGCATTTTGTAGAGCCGGGGTATGCCGTCGGCCCCGCCGTTGAGCAGTTCGTTGTACAACTGCTCGCCGCCGCCGGTTTCCAGGTCGCGCTTCACCATCTTGCGCTCGGCCAGCGGCCGCAATGCCACCGCCCCCAGGCCGCCCTTAAGCGCGCCGGGCGTGATGCTGGTGACATTGTCGATGAAGCGCTGGGTGGAAACTTCCGTGAGTTTCATGCTGCGGTCGCGGCTGACGGAAACCAGGAATGTGCCATCGAGCGAAAATGTGGTGTCGAGCACCCAGTCGTTGTGCGCGCCCTGGAAGAGCACTTGCTGGCCGGTTTTAGCATCGACGGCCCGGAGCGTGTTGTCATCGCAACCAAAGGCGATCTTGGAGCCATCGGGCGACCAGCTTACACCGTTGATGGTGTCGAAGGTCATCGGCACGGAAAGCTTCAATTCTTTCTTGGCGACGTTCCAAAGCTGGATTTCCCCGAACCGGCCAGGGTTGCCGCCCGTGACCGCAAGCGTCTTTCCATCCGGCGAAAACGCAAGGGAATTGATGCGCTCGGAGGTGCCAATGAGCCGGGCGACAATTCCGGAGCCATCGGGCTTGTGCAGCAGCACTTCGTGATAGCCCGAAACGGCCAGGAGGCTTCCGTCTGGCGAAAACTGCACGCACGTAATCACGGGCGGCAGATCATAAACCGGCGGATGCTCGTCGTCGATTTGGACTTTGCGGACGGAAGCCGGAGTGTCGTCCTCGGCGCCTTCGGCGATCCATTGCTTGATCTTGTCGATCTGCATCGGCGCCAGCGGCTCTTTATCTTTGGGCATGGCGGGCGGCTTGCCGGCTTGCGGTAGCAGCTGGTGCAGCAACAGGCTCGCCTCGGGTTTGCCCTTCACGATGGGATCCTTGCCCGTATTGCCCTTCTGGAACATCTCGCCGTAATCGGTCAGCACGTACCCGCCCTGAGCCTTGGCCGCCTGATGGCAGCCCTGGCAATGGATTTGCATGATTGGGCGAATGTCTTTGTAATAGCTGACCTTCGCCTTTGGGGCGTCCTTGGCCGGCTCGGCAGCGACTAGCGGCGATAGCACCGCAGCGGCAATTCCAAGCGCCAACAAATGACGAAGCCACGTCATGGAGAGGTTCCTCAGCACAAATACAACAGGAAGGCAGAAGAGTTCAGCGGCGGGAGTGCAACCCTGATATTGTGCCAGAGTGAGCATGCCAAGGCAAGGACGGGATGGGAAAAAGCCGGCCGCCGGCGCGTTTCGTTTCCGTTTCACGTAAACACACACTCCCCCCATGAAACGAAACCATTTTTCGTGAAATCAAACCGATTTTTGAATGACAAATGAACAAACGTATCCTATACTTGATTGGCCGATTCTTCCGGCGCCCCGTTCATGGCGGCCGAGATCGGCCGGGCACGTCTCGGGCCCATTTTCACTTTCCCTACTTACCAGGTCATCATGTCCACTCCGCTTACGATTCTTGCACCCCATGAATGGCACGAACAAGCCACTGCCGAATGGCTTTGGCACGGATACCTAGCGGCCGGCAACATCACGCTGCTGGCCAGCCAGTGGAAAGCCGGCAAGACCACCTTGCTGGCCGCACTCCTGGCGCGACTCCAAACGGGCGGCGAGTTGGCCGGACTCGCTGTAAAGCCGGCGCGCGCAGTGGTGCTTTCCGAAGAAAGCCCGGCCCTGTGGCAAATGCGGCACCAGCGATTTCACTTTGGCGACCACATTGGCCTGGTCTGCCGGCCCTTTCGCGGCAAGCCGACAAATGAGGAATGGGCCGCACTCATCGACCAGCTCGCCGAACAGCACGCCACCGCCGGTCTCGATCTGCTCGTCATTGATCCGCTGATTTCCTTCCTGCCGGGCCGCAGTGAAAACGACGCCATCATCATGGCCGAAGCGCTGCTGCCCCTGCAGCAACTGTTGACGCAGGGCATGGCCGTGCTGATTCTGCACCACACGCGCAAGGCGACCTCCGCCGACGGCAAGATGGCGCGGGGCAGCGGCGCGCTGGCGGGCTTCGTCGATATTCTGATGGAAATGCACTGGTATGGTTGCTCCCAGTCGGCCGACCGCCGGCGGCGCATTCAGGCGTGGTCCCGTTATTCCGAGACCCCGCGCCAATTGATTCTCGAATGGACCGAAGACGGCAACTACCTGGCCCGCGGCGAGGAGGAAGACGAAAACTTCCGCGGTCACTGGGAATTACTACACCGCGTGCTGGCGCAGGCGGAACGCAAACTCACACGCGACCAGATTGCCCAGCGCTGGCCCGAGGGAGAGGAAACTCCGGCACGCATTTCGCTCTGGCGCTGGCTGAGCCGCGCCGTGGACGAGGGCCGAATTCAGCGCAGCGGCACCGGCCACCGCCACGATCCCTACCGCTACTGGCTGCCGGAGCGCGAGGCGGAATTCGGAGTGAGCCGCGGGCTGCTGGACTTGCCTCCGCTGGAAGGGTTGGGGTGAAGAAGAGGGTTTCTGTAGAATTGACATACATCAATCGTATCAAGTAAAATGATTGATACAGGTGCACTCCTAAAGCGGAGACTTCCGTGCCGCCATTGACTGACGCTGACCGGCTGTTGGCGTACCGGGATGCGTTGGCGAACTGGTCCGTCACCGATTACATCCAGTTTGATTTGACGGAAGAAGCCTTCCGCTGGGTGCAAAGAGAGTTGACCAATCTCACGCTAAAAGAGATTGGTCGGCTGATGCATGGGCACGTCGCGGCTGGTGGAGAAATTGACGAACAAGCGGAGCGGCGACCCGAATGGTTGGGCCTCTACGAGTTCCATCATGATCTGCGAATAACGATTCAGGGGAAGGAAGTTTATATTGAGAGGCGGCTGCATTACCGGCTGCCGGTGCTTCCGGACGAATCTTGGGTCCTGGTGGTGAACATCCATGAATGCTGATCAAAAAAGATCGAACCAGCCGGTTGGGGCACAACGGGCTTTTCCGTGGCGCTGCCGCCATTGCGGCAAGATGGAAGTGGAAATGACCAGCATGCCCTTTGAAGGCGAAGTCCGACACGATGGTCGCTTATACTCGTTTGCTATTCCAAAGCTGGCGATTCCGGTTTGCCGCAACTGCGGCCAAAAAGTCTTCACGGAAAAAGTCGAAGAGCAAATTCAGGCAGCGTTGCGAGCCCATTTGCACTTGCTTACCCCGGAAGAGATTCGTTTCGAGCTGGAACAACTGGAAATGACACAAAAAGATGCAGCGGACCAAATCGGAATCGCTGAAGAGACCCTTTCGCGCTGGCTCAACGGAGTGCAGATTCAGTCGCGAGCCATGGACAATCTGCTGCGGTTGTTTTTCACATCTCAAGAAGTCCGCGCTTCGCTGGCGACCATCGCTGGCCAAGGCATTAAGTCGCGATGCTGAGAATGGAGCGTCCTTGCCGGTAGAGGGATTGGGGTGAGCGGGGGTATGCGGCGAGTCAACGTGCCGTAGGCGAAGTGGCAGGGTCGCTGTGCGGATTCCCGTTCAAATCCCGAAATGCCTCTGTTACTCCCACGTATTCGTCGATTTCACCGCGCAAGCGTTGAATCTCATCGATTATAGGTTCCGACTGCATTCGGTAGCGGTCGGGATGCATTTTCCCCTTTTGCTTGTGCAAGTCGGCCATGGCAGTTTCCAATTTGGCCAGAGCCAAACGCGTGCTGTCGAGTTGTACGTCGCTGTGGATCATAACTTAACCCTCAACAGTCCCTTGCGCGGGCGATTCGTTGCCTGGGCTGGATCATCTGGGCGAACCTGGCAAAAGAAAGCAACCTACGCATTGTACCGGTCGGTGCCTACTTTTGCGGCAAACAGGTCACAAAAACTGCGGAGGCCCGAAAATGGGAGAGCCGCTGGTTGTCTGAATGGGCCGCCCTACAATCGACCTCACTCCAACTCCCCTCGAGGACCGCCTACGATGGCCGCGCCCGACAAAGTGCTGCAACTCGTGAAGCTCTTCGAAGACAACTCCGATGATTACCACGCCGAGGCGTTCAAGGAAGCGGAAACGCGCCAACAGTTCATCAATTCGCTCTTCAAATGTCTCGGCTGGGACATGGAAAATGAAAGCGGCGCGGCCGAGAAGTACAAAGACGTGGTCCACGAGGCGGCCATCAAGATCGGCACCGCCACCAAGGCGCGGATTACCTCTTCCGCTATGGCGAAGCCGGCAAATTCTACTTGGAAGCGAAGAAGCCGGCGGTGCGGCTGAAAGATAACGCTGATGCCGCCTATCAGCTACGCTGCTACGCCTGGAACGGCAAGCTGCCGCTGTCCATCCTCACCAACTTCGAGGAGCTCGCGGTTTATGATTGCCGCATTCGGCCGCGCAACGGCGACAAGGCTTCGGTGGCTCGTACCCTCTACCTCTCCTTGAGGGAGTACGCCGAGCGCTGGAACGAGATTGCCGATGTCTTCTCGAAAGAGGCCATCAAGAAAGGCTCGTTCGACAAATATGCCGACACCGCGAAGAAGAAGCGCGGCACCGCCCCGGTAGACGCGGCACTGCTCGACGACATCGAAAAATGGCGGCTCGACCTGGCCAAGAACCTCGCCCTGCGCAATCCCAAGCTCGACCAGCGCGAATTGAACTTTGCCGTGCAAATGACCATCGACCGCATCGTCTTCCTGCGCCTGTGCGAAGACCGCGGCATCGAGGATTACGGCCAGCTGCGCGATCTGTGCGAAGGTGAAGACATCTACGACCGGCTCAAGACGCTCTTCCGCAAGGCCGACGACCGCTACAACTCCGGCCTCTTCTACTTCAAGGCCGACAAGGAGCACGGCGACGACAAGCCCGATGAAATCACGCCGAAGCTCCAGATCGAGGACAAGCTGCTCAAGAACAC
>Ga0070732_10000166_pt1 | contig 54965 bp, 43 predicted proteins | sample Coa_R1_5_FD_66449 | JGI IMG/M metagenome (GOLD analysis project Ga0070732, IMG submission 66449) | Surface soil microbial communities from Centralia Pennsylvania, which are recovering from an underground coalmine fire - Coalmine... | ecosystem: Environmental > Terrestrial > Soil > Unclassified ... | reverse complement strand
CGCTGTCGCGCAGCACTCGCGTCCGCAGATCCTGGGAATACGCCCGCATCGGCGCCTCCGTGCGGGAAGAAGTACCACGAACGCCCCCGGCGGTACTAGAGCTATCTGAAAAACGCTTTAACGCCCGATGCTCGCGACCGTCTGGCGAGCTTCCACCGCCCCGTCGAAGTCCGGATTCATCGCCAGGGCTTGGAGTAACGATCGCTTCGCCCCTTCGGTGTCGCCGGCCTGCATGTAGGCCATCCCCAGGTGGTAGTGCGTCGTTGGGTCGGTCGGGTCGGTCTTGACGCTGGCTTCCAGGCTTCTCACCGCCTGCGCAGTCATATGCTTCCGGTAGTACACCCACCCCAGCGTGTCATTGACGTGCGGCTCGGTGGGCAGCCTGTGCACCGCAATCAGGGCGAGCTGGAGGCCGTCGTCTAGATTCCGGTTGCTCGACGCGTAGATCCACGCCAGATTGTTGGCGGCCACGGCCGCGTGGTCGTCCAAGGTCAACACCGCCCTGTACTGCTTCTCGGCGTCCGGGATTCTCCCTTCGGCCTCCAGAATCATTCCCAACATCGTGGCGGCTGCCACCGACTTGGGGTTGCCGGCGGTCACCCGGCGGTACTGGTCTTCCGCCTTCGCGAGACGATGCTCGGCGACGTAGACCGAACCAAGCTGACCATAGGCCTCGAGGCGTGCCGGCTCTGCCTCGATTGCCTTTTGAAGCATCTCTTCAGCCTTAGTCAGGTCGCCAGCAGACGCGTAGGTGCGTCCGGCAATGAGGAGGAGTTCCCCGGACGGCTTGCCGCTCTTAAGGGCCTCCTCGATTCGTGCCAGGGCATCCTTGGTTCGGCTGCTGTCCAAGTCGATACGCACCAAGCCAGCCAGTGCTTCGAGGTCACCCGGCGCCAGGCTGGCCGCCTTGGCGTATGTGGCACGCGCAGCTTCAACTTGCCGGTCGGTGAGCTGCTGTGCACCCAGGAGGTCCAGGGCGCTCGGTGAATTCGGGTAGAGCTTCTCGAGGGCAACAACTTCTTCCCTGGCTTGGGCCATCTTGCCTTGTGCGAGCCACGCTCGGACCTTCAGGGCTCGCAGAGCCGGGTTCGCTGGCTGAATCTCGAGCGCCTTCTTCGCGTAGGTCTCCGCCTGGTAGTAGTCACCGGTCTTGAGCAGGATCGTCGAGAGGGCCGCCTCGGCGGCGACTGGCTGGGATTGGCGGCTGGCGGCCTCCTCGTAAGCCGCGAGGGCGTCTTCTGGACGGTCGTGGCTCGCCTGGACCGCACCGATGACCAGATACGCCGATGCGGCGGTCGTCGAGTTCGGGTCGTCGGTGACGATCGACCTCGCCTCCTTCAGGGCGTCATCGCCCTGATCGTCCACGGCCAACACGCGCGCCAGGAGTAACCGGGCCGACATGTCATCTGGCGTCTTGATCAACAGGTCCTTGAGCCGGCGCTCCGCCTGTGCGCGCTGGCCTTCGACCGAATCCAGGGCGGCAAGGAGGGTGACCGCGTGGGCGTACCCGTCGTTGTTCTTCGCGGCCAGGCCGACGAGCACCCGGCGGGCGTCCGCAAACCGCCTCGTGACGGTGTAGTACTGCGCCAGGCTGAGCGTTGCCGACGTGGTACCGGCGCGCGCAATGGTGAGGTAGTACGGCTCGGCGTCCTGGGCGCGGTTCGAGGCGATGTAGTACGCGCCGAGCGCGGCATTGACTGTCGGATCCGTCGGCGCGAGGGCGAGGACCTCCTTGAGCGTCCGTTCCGCCTCAGGGGCGCGCCCACTGGCCCACAGGAAGTTGGCGAACGCAAGCCGCACGGGGACTGACTTGGGCGCTACCTCGACAGCTTTCCGGAAACTGGCCTCGGCCTGATCCTTCTGGCCGCGCACGAGCTGAATCGTGCCCATGTTGGCGTACGCGGCGTCCCTGGTCGGGTCGAGCGCCAGGGCGTCCTGATACTCGGCGATCGCCTGGTCGAGGTTCTGGAGTCCAGCTAAGGCGTTACCGAGCAGAATCTCGCCGTCGACGTTCTTCGCGTCGAGCGCGAGGACCCGTTTCGCACGCGTCCTGGCGTCCTCGAACTGGCGGATGCTGAGCAGCATCTGCCCGGCGGCCAGCTGCGCGTGGACGTCGTCTGGCAGGAGATCCGCGCCCCGAAGATACTCGCGGTAGGCGCTTCGGAGATCAGGCACGCGGCTGTAGGCGTCGGCCAGTTTCTCGCGTACGTCGCCACGCTTCGGGTCCGCCTGCTCAGCCAGGCGCAGCTCGACGATGGCTTCCTGGAGCTCCGAATGGGCAAGATAGCCATCGGCCCTGCGAAGGTGGTCCTCGGCGCTTGGCCGATGGCACCCGGCTAACAGAGCGGGCTCGGCTAGACCGGCAATCAACAGAACAAAGCGAAGTTTCGACGCGCGCATGGAAGCATTCAACCTGACCTGACTACGCAAACGGCGTCCCGGTGCGCGCGTAACGGGCTTCGAACCTGTAAACATTTGATAACAAAGTCTTTATTCGTGTCTGAGGCCTCGGGAGTCCATCCTTCTGGAGACGAAAGACAGCTCAGCCGACGACTTAAGTCGGCTGCACTGTGCTGACGGGGCCCTGTTCGCAGGGAGGAGGACAAACGGCAGACCGGTCCTACCCGCCTAGCCCCGCCGGCAGCCCAAGCCCTGCCCGACAAAAGTCCCCTGCGAGGTTGATTGTGGGACGGCACTATGCGAATCTCTCCAGCAATTCTGAGGATAGAACCATGCTCGCTCTTGGAGTCCGTCTTGCAGACTAGAGCGGCGCAGCTATGTCAGTCACCGTCTCTCGGATGAGCAACGCCAAGTCAGTGGTCAAGCGCGGTGCGTTCGCGGCCCTGATGCTGGCCCTTTCGGCAGCGCCCGCGTTGGCAACGCCGATCACCGTCACGTACACAACGACCGGTTCGAGCGGCGGCGATCCCGTATCCGGGTCGGCGACATTTGTGTTCTCTGCGACCTCCTTCACGGTGACCCTGAACAATCTGACCAGTCCGACCTCCACGACGAACCAGGAGTTGGACGGCTTGGTGTTCAGCCTGACACCTTCTTCCGGGACGCCGGACCTGGTCGCGGTTTCGGCCCCGCAGATCGTCGATTGCTCGGGTGCCACCCATACCCCGTGTCCGGCGTACACCGGCACCGTGCCCGAGGACAACGGATGGGGCTCCACGACCACCGCCGGCGTCACCACTCTGACGACGGAGCCGCTCGGATTCCACCCTTACGCGATTATCAATTCGAATTACACGGTGCCTTCCAACGGCAACGGCAACTTGTCCAACCCCCAGCATAATCCCTTCATGGTGGGACCCGCGGTGTTCACGTTCTCGGGTTCTTTCACTGATGTCTCGAACGTGACCTTCGACTGGGGTACAGGGCCAAACACCACGATCGGCACTCGAGGGTTCACGCCGCCGGTGCCTGAACCAGCGTCCATGGTGTTGCTTGGGACGAGCCTTCTTGGCGTCGCGCTGCTTCGCCGGCGCTTCCTCCTCTGAGCGTTCTCGCCAGCGTCTGAGCGGTACTTCATAGTCTCTCGGACCTCCCTTTAGATCGTCGGTTCTTGATCCTTGGGTCGATCTGTTTCCGCACCGATCCGGATCGGAGGCGGTGACGCTGCGATTCACCCGGTTTCTGCTAGGCTCAAGACTGTTCGACCGCCGGCTGTCTGACTGACTTCGGCTTCCCAGAAGTCCTGACGCGGACCTCGGCCGTGAAGCTTGCTCCTTGAACGCCCGGCGGTCGAGCCGCAGCAGCACGGACGCAGGCGAGCCGAACGCCGTAGGGCCATTGAGATGATTCACCTTGTCCTGGCCAGCGACCGGAATTTGATACGCCAAGCTGGCGTTACCGCACTGAGCGCAATCAAGCACGCCTCAGAGCCAATCCATTTCACGTTCCTCACGCCGCCGGATGACGAGAACCATCCCCACTGGCTCATCGTCAGATCGCTGGTCTGCAGGAACGGCGCGACCTGCGATGTGATATCCGTAGCCTTCGACCGATCGACGCTCCAACTGTCGAACCACCTCACGCCAGCGACGTACTACAGGCTACTGCTGCCCGACGTCTTGCCCTCATCACTCAAGCGGGCAATCTACATCGACTGCGATGTCATTGTAGGTAGGGACGTCGCCGACTTATGGGCGCTCGACATGCGCGGGAAGCCAATCGCAGCCGTCGAGGACGTCGATTTCAGGGATTGGTCAAAGCTTGGGATCGACGCAAGCGAAGGCTACTTCAACGCGGGCGTTCTCGTCCTGGACCTTGAACTCATTCGCGCTCGTGCCTCGTTCGCAGCGGCTCTCGCCTTCTCGCAAGAGCACGCGTCGGCTCTCACCTGGTCAGATCAGTGCGCGCTCAATAAGATCTTCGTGGGCAACTGGCGCCGGCTCGCGAAGCATTGGAATTATCAGCACTCGGCGTTCCTCAAGGACATCCGCACGCTCGGAATGGCAAGAGCACGCGGCCTGGCTGTGAATGCCGTTCTGCACTTCAATAACTATGAGCGACCGTGGTTGGTGGATTCGCGACATCCATTGAGGACTCATTACACTGCGATTCTTCAGGCACATCCAGAACTTGATATGTCGCAACCGATGGCGATCAAACACTACTGGAAGGCGCTGAAGCGGACTGTCAAATGGAAGCGGATCGAGTGGCAAGGCAATCGCAGCCGGTCCGCCCGACCATGAGTGGCGAGGCCATGGTGCGCCCGCCCTGGAAGAGAATTGCGCGCGCGGCGCGGAGGCTACTCGGTCCACGTGGCCAAGGCGCTCAGGCTGTCCCACCCGACTTCTCGCCGGAGGTCATCGCGACGGTGAAGGCGGTCCAGGCGTTTACAATGACAAGCATGGAGCGGCTGTGCGCACTCGTAGGAGCGGTCGAGTATCTAGTGAGGGCCGATATTCCTGGGGACATTGTCGAGTGTGGCGTGTGGAGAGGAGGCAGCATGATGGCCGTCGCGCTTACACTGCTGCGCCTCGAGCGAGCAGATCGCACGCTCCACCTTTCGATACATTTGACGGCATGGTTTGCGGCAAGTGCATGCAACCTTGCACGGAAGGCTGCGTTCGTCCTGGTGCGCAGCCAAGTTCTTCCTCGATTCGTGGTTGGCCGTAGCGAGATGTACCTGTCAAATCTCGTGGTGTTCGAGCGACCAGAAGTGCCCGTGGTGGCTGTCAGTCACGACTGAGCCGAGCTGCCGATTTGCGGCGAGAGTCGACGCAAGGCTTTGGTCGCAAACCTCAAAACCGACGTCGGGCTGATCCGCGTGGCGATGAGGGCAAGCTCAGCTGCCATTCGAGGGTCCCGCCGGGCTGCGAGCGCGCCCAACAGCCACAGCTTGACAGCGGCATCACTCCGGACGGCCGCGCGGTCTCTGGCGTCCAGCCACGGCTGCTCGATAAAGCGGGCGCTCATCGCGCCGATGAGACCAGCGAGGCCGCGGATTAGGTCTCGGGACTGAGGGTAATCGTCTCGGGCAAGACCTCGCAACGCGGCGACCTCCTCCCGAGAGACGGTTCGGGCCGCCAGCGACTCGGCCAGCCTTTTGACGATAGTCGATGAGTTCTCCTCGAGCCGATCCCAGGCACGGGCCGACGTGTTCCCAGGCCACGTTCGATAGCGCACGAGGACGTCCGGCAGATTCTCTAGCCTTGCGATCTGCATCGCGCGGACGAACAAATCGTAATCCTCGGCACCGTGCTTCATCTCGGGCGCGTAGCGACCAGCAGCTTCCCACGTCGCTCGTCTCATGACGACAGCCGAGTGTGCGAGGCCATTGAAGAACACCATTGACCACGCCACGAGTCCCGGCCGCAATGGGAACGTCTTTAGGCGGCCGAGCTTGCCGGAGTCATCAACGAGTTGGACTGAGGCGCCCAGGACGCCGATCTCAGAGTGAGATTGCAGGAATGCAACCTGCCGTTCCAACCGGTGAGGCAGGCTCACGTCGTCGGCATCCAGAACGGCCAGGAACTCCCCCCTGGCGAGTTCGGCGCAAGCATTCCGCGCTGCGACTAAGCCCTGGTTGGAAGGCAGGCGATGCGACACGATCCGGGAGTCGATCTTCGAACGCGACGCTACGATGTCTGCAGTGCGATCCGTCGAGCCGTCATCGACGATGATGAGCTCGAGATCGGCGAACGTCTGTCGCAGGACGCTGTCAATCGCCTCGCCGATGAACCGCTCCCCGTTGAATACGGGCATCATTACGCTCACGATCGGGACAACGGCCAACTCAGGCCTCGAACCGCGGCGCTTGTCGAGCCAATGACGGGCGACGAGAGCGGGTCATTCGACCGGCAAGTCTCAGAAACTTGTGCGCAGGCTTCTTCGCGGCTTCTGCGAAGGCCGCAGCGAACTTGCCGATCCGTGGTGAAAGAGGAGATGCGAATTCGTGGCCGAATGGGACGGTCCTGAGACCGCCGAAAGGAGGAAAGGCAGCTTTGACCCGGCTGTGTTCCTGCGTCGGGTCGACGCCCAACTGTCGCATCCTCCGGTAAAAGGGGCCGTTGCTCAGGTCGGCGGGTTTCGTGTGGTCGACGCGTACCGCGTCGACCACAGCAATTCGGCTCGAGTCTTGGAGCAAGGAGCTCCATGCGGTGTCGATCCCCCAGGTGCTGCGCGAGAGTTGGAACGTGCCGATGAGCTCCTCCACTGCTGCGTATGAGAAGCACGGCGCCATGACCTCGACGTAACTGACTTGGCGCACGGTACACGCAGGATTCCAGAGGGTGACGATGAAATTGGCGTTGGTGCCCCACCGAAGGGACGGCTGTGCGAGGAACAGCCCGTACCGATCGCAGAGCGCGAGGAACCTGGAGACGTCGCCCGGGCGAAAATAAACGTCGGGATCGAGCACCAGGTAGTATCGGTACGGTCGCTCAGTGCGCGTCTGCCGGAAGAACATCTCAAACGCATCGAACTTGTTCTCGCCGACGGTCTCGTAGTATTCCGCAACGCGTTCCTCGCGCGGCGTGCTGTACCAGCTCACGCAGCAGTCCCAGTTGCGGTCCGGGTCCTCGCCAATCAGCCGAGGGTGCAGGGAGTCCGCGCCCGCCCGGACGAAAACCAGGTAGTCCCGCATGCGCAGCAGGATGGTACCATCGGTCCCATTCAACGTGGGCGACACAACGTGCGCGGCGTGCGGAATCGAGGGCGCCTTTCGACGGTTTGCCGCGCGCGAGATGATGTTCGGCTGGCGTCATGACTTTACCTACGTCGAGTGTCCGCGATGCGGCACATTGCAGATCGACGTGCCACCCTCCAATCTGGCTGACTACTATCCCAGTGACTACTACTCGCTCATGGCACCGGCAGTGGATATCGCCGGCCCCAATCCGGTGCGCCGCGTCGCCGGCCGGTGGCTTCTCAGCTCGCGGTCGCGCTTGGCGTCGCGAATCGTGCGAGGCACGTTCCTACACTGGATGAAACTCGGCGCAGTCAGGTTGTCTTCGTGGGTGCTCGACATTGGGTGCGGCAACGGCGAGTTGCTTTGCCGTATGCGCCTGTGGGGGTTCGAACATCTTGTCGGCATCGATCCCCACATGGCCGGCGAACGGGACCTCGAGGGGCTGAGTCTCCGCCGCCTTGAGCTACGCGAAGTGGCGTCGCACTTCGACCTCATCATGCTGCACCACGTACTCGAACATCTCCCTTCTCCCGTGGACACTCTCAAGGAGGTGCGCGAGCGGCTCCGGCCCGGCGGGCGAGTCCTGATTCGCTTGCCGCTCGCCGGCAGTGTGCCGGCCCGCGAGTACGGAGCGGACTGGTTTCACCTCGATGCGCCTCGACACTTGGTCGTGCCTTCGCTTGCGGGCATGCGCAATCTGGCCCATCGCGCAGGTCTATCGATTGTGCATACGGAGTTCGACAGCAGTGCTTTGTCGTTCCGCATGAGCGAGGCGTACCGCGGCGGCGTCGCGCTCAAGGAAATCACGGCCGACCCGCCTGCGGAACAAGTGCGCGCCTGGCAGGTTCGCGCTGAGGCGCTGAACCAATCGGGGGACGCCGATTGGGGCCTGTTCGTCCTCGAGGCGGCTCAATGTTGTAGAACCTGATGGCCCAAGAGATGAAGCTCGGCGCAGTCGGGTACCGCGAGGTCCGCGCGTGAAGATCCGACGTGGCCTGCCACGCGCCTGTCCGCATTGTACACTGGCCATTCGAATGGGCGGCACCGGTGAATCTCCTTCGCGCGTGGGGCCTCGATGAAGATTTCGATCTACACATACTTGCGCAACGTGATCTATCTGGATTTTCACACAGTGCAGATGCTCAGACACCACTTGCCATTCGCCGACGAAATCGTGATTAACGAGGGGTACTCGGATGACGGCACGTACGAGGCGATCAAGGACATTGATCCGAAGATCAAAATACAGCGGAGAAGCTGGAAGGACGTGAAGCCCGGGATGTCATGGTGGTGCATTCTGGCGAATGAGGCGCGGGTGCGATGCACTGGCGACTGGTGTATCAAACTTGACGCCGATGAGTTCATTCCGGAATGGGAGTTCGACCGCATTCGGTCGATGCTTGCATCGACGGATCAAGATCTGTTCGGTATGCGTTTGAAGAATTTTTACGGGAATTACAAGGTCCTTCATCAGGCGCCCGAACAGATTCGCTGGCCGGCATGGAAGCAGGTGATCCACCGCAACCTGCCCGAGGTTCAGGTCGTTGGAGACGGGACGAACGTCCGGATCGGCGAGCAGCCGTGGGTGGAGGTTCCACAAGAGGCTGTCGAGCTTCATCATTTTGGTTTCGTGCGGCGACCCGCGCGCCTTCGTCAGAAGTGGCGCAACCAAACGGCCATCAACTCAGTCAAGCCGCACTTCGACCGCGTTCCAGGCTTCGTCTACGACTTCGCCCCACACGACTGGGTCGACAAGGACATCGTCGACGGGCTGGTGCCGTACGAAGGGCCGTACGTCAAGGCGGTTCGAGATGACCCTGCGGAGTTCACTCGTGACGACATGGTCATGTACGATTGGGTCAAGAGGCACGGCGCTGCGGCTCGCTAGCGTTGTACGCCGCGATTGCCGCCTCATCTCGTTTGCCGAGGAGGTTTGGGCGTAGTGGAGCCGACGTGCAATTTCCAGATCAGCGGAAACAGGATGCCGCCAATCGTGTCGTCCGCTTCCGGCGCGAAGACAAACAGGTCGTTCGTCGTGCTGTCGAACACGAGCCCGCCCACTTGGCGCGCCGAGCCGCTGGCGGTAATCGGGGCGACATGGAGACCGAAGGTGTTCGCGAGGTCGACAATCAGGTAGGGGTCAACGGTCCAATCTGTTTTGCTGCCGACGTTAACCGCGTCGATGTCCGATGGTTTGTCGAACCACAGATACGGGTTGATGCTGTTTGAGACGCCGCCGGCCACATTGATCGCAGGCGTACAGAGGTGGGTGCACTTGCCGTGCGTGGTAAAGCTGCTCACGGTGCCCGTGGCTCCCGAGCTGCTCCCCGTGACCGTGGCGCCCACCGACACCGTGCCGGTCGTGCCCGTGAGGGCCAGGACATTGGCGGCCGGCGAGTTCCAATGGGTCACGACGGCCGAGAAACCTCCTGACGCGGTTACCGCCTCGCCGTTCCTAAACGTGCCCCTGTGCGCGGAGGTCGTGATGGACCCGATGCCGCCGTTTTCGTACCAGTCGTGTGCGTTCTTGCAGTTGGTTGGATCGGTGCTGACGGAACTCGATAGGCTTCCTGACAGAATGACGGCCGATTTCCCGCCCGCACTGATCCGGACGATGCCCGTCACGGAGTCCGACCCGTCCCACGAGCTGACGCCCCCATTGGTGCCGGGGTCGATGCGCGCGTTCTGATAGTCCGTGTTGTCTTTGGAGAAGTCCTCGAAGATCTGCGCCCACCCCACCGGATGGCGCGCACTGCGGAGACTCCCGACGAGCGTCCCGTTGGAAGTGACGTAGTTCGTGTTGTTACACGTCCCCTGGATCATGCAGTAGTAGTTCGCCCCGGTGTGGTTCAGCGAGAGGTCAGCTGCGTGAAAGCCGGCAGGCGTCGAGGTTCTCGGGAAGGCTAGTCCCCACCGCACATCGGGGCCCCAGCTTGTCGAGGAGTCAATCTGTCCGACGCCCCACGAAGTGCAGAGCATCGATCCATCACCTGGGTTCATGCTGAAGAACTCACACGCCTTCGCCCCGCGTTGCGTGATGCCGTCCCGGTCCGTGTAGGTCGGACGCCACGGGCCATGCGCCGTGCTGATCCCGACGGTCCCCGAGACGCTGTCGAGTGTGGCGAAGCCCAGCGAGGCCGCCACGTTCGACGAAGCGTACTGCTGAAGCCACGCGAAATAGAGAGCGCCCTGCGCTTGGTTCCAGTAGAGCCCTGCCGGCAGAATCCCCTGAGGGTTGTCTGGTACTCCGCTCACGTTCCACGACGTGCGCACCGAGTGGTGGCCGTCGCCGTAGAGGTTGGTCCAGATTGCATACAGACAGGCGCGTGGGGCCTTTCTGTAGTCAGTGTCGTAAGCTCCGCCGCCGCACGAGGGCGCTGTAGGGTCCACGAGTTCGTAGACCACATCCGCCCAATACCAGACTTGATCGCCCCCTTTTGGCACGGCCCCGAAAGCGGGTGAAATGGTGAGCGTGTCGCCCGAGAGGTTCGTGATCTGGCCCTGCTCTGGGAGCGACCCTGGCGCGGCGGCGGCCCGATTAATGTTCACCCACTCGCCCACGGCCAGCCGCGCCCCGGCGCCGGCCTGCACGGTGAAGACCGATGCACTGGTGGCCGAGGCCACGTGGGTAATGGTGCCAGCCGCGTGGTTCTGATAGAGCAGGAAGTGGCGCTCGCCGTTCACGTAGCGAATCGCCATGCCGCCAGCCGAGAACGACCCGTCCGCGCTCGCCGAAATCCGAAACGCGCCGCCATTTGTGATGTCGGAGGCTTGAATCAACGCGGCATCAGACTGTGGGGCCCAAGCGGGCGACGCAGCTCCCACAATGGTGAGCAACAATAACCACGTACGGGATCGAGTCAAAGGCCGCCTCCATTCGATGGTCTTCACGATTGACGATGGCGTAGGCGATTCGCTAGCGTCGTACGCAAATGATGTTCGTGAATTCCTCATACGGCAAAAGGCCGACGTACTTCTCCAGGCCGTTCTTTCGCGCACGGAACATGTCATAGCCCAGATCGCGCAGGGTACTCAGGAGAACCGTTTCATTGGCTCCGAACCGCTCGAGACAGGGCGGATTGAGCTCCACAAGAAGCATGGGGTGGAACTTCGTCAGAGTGGCCGAAGCTCCGGCAAGCACCTTCAACTCCGCCCCTTCGACATCAATCTTTACGGCATCCAGACGCTCGATGCGTTGGTCGTCCATGAAGGCATCGAGCGTCACCGCGTCAACTTGGACGGCGCGGCGCCCGGCCGCTCCAGTCAAGTGACCTGTCCCGCGGTTGCCGGCGTTCGGTTCTTCGAAAAAGACCGCACCGGCCTGGTCGGATACAGCGGCGCGAAAGACGTGCAGATCGTCAAAAGCGTTCAGGTCTTTGTGGACTGCAAGCATCTCGAAGTTCGCCTGCACTGGCTCAAAGGCATACGCCCGCGCGCCACGCTTAGCGGCGAGCATCGCGTAGTACCCGAAGTAGCTTCCAACATCGAAGAAGACATTCCCTGGCCGGAGTCCGTCGAGAAGGGCGTGGACCTCGTGCATCTCAAACCCGCCATGCCAGTAGAGACGGCGTTGGACCGCGCATGTCGTGCCAATACGCCACTTGATTCCGTCCCGGACAATGTCCATCGTGCGACCGTCGACGAAGTCATCCTCGCCATCCGCACCGACCACGCGGAGGCCGAGCTCAACGACGCGCCACTTCCCACGATGGTACGGGATTCGTGTCGCGTAGATCTCGAGCGCCCGGCGCAGAAGAGTTGGCACAAAGGCCGAGCATAACACTGCTGTTTCGCGTCTGACGGAGGCGAGATTACCGCCGCGCGGCGGTAGCCAGAAACGCATAATCCTCGACGAATGTCTCGCGATCGCTAGGAGTCCAGTAGCGCTGGGTGTCGAGCGTGCTGACCCTCGCCACGAGCCCTTGCGTCCACGGCTCCCCTGCGGCAATGGCGGCATCCCGAAGAGTTGTTTCGAGGAGTCGCGTCGACCGCTCGCAGGTCATGTGCTCGAGTACCCATTGTCGCGGCGAGTATCGAGCGCGATTCGCGATGACGTCAAGGATCGCGTCTCCAAGTCCCGCCTCCGTGGCAAATCGCCCCGTCTGGGGGTTGACGTAGGGATACTCAAATCCGAACGTGAGGCCCTGCCTGAGAATGATCGGGACATCAGCCAGCATGGCCTCGATGATCGCGCGATTGGAACACTCCCGACGGGACCAGAGCACGTGCACTTTCGACCGCGCCAGAAGAGCGAAAACCTGTTCCTGCGGAATTCGATCGTAGGTCTCGACCTCAAGGCCAATGCCGAAGTACCTCGCCAACTCCCGGATGTACTCCTGCGTCCGGTCGTAGTAGGAGTACCCCGCGAGCGCGACCCTGAGACGATGGCCGGAACGGCGCAACGCGGCGAGGGCGCGGAAGAACCGCCAGTGGCGCTTCACGTCCGACCAGTTCGCCACCATCATGACGTCGATATCACGGTCGCTAGTGACCGGTGTCATCGATCGGTGGTCGACCCACCAGTTGGCTCCCATCGGCACGGTCCTAAGATTCGTTCCGATCGCCGCAATGAACGCGTGATCTCTCGGCTCGGCCGTCTCGACGTACACGGGCTGCTTGAGCCGCGTGTAGAGGAGGATCTCTGGCGCACAGACACCGGCACCGCTGGGCTCCATGACAATGGTGTAGCGATCCGCAATCGCCGCGAGGTCGAACAACCCCGCCAACAGTGGAAAGACGTAGGAGTAGTCGACGACGAGAACCCCGCGTTCCCGCGGTCGGGCCCCCTTGATCACCAGGAGACGCACACCCAGAAGGCGGGCAGGATCCGGATCTCGAGACCGTCGAAAGTCCGCGACCGACCGGGCGATCACGTCGTCGAACAGCCTTCCGAGACCCGTCCGGCGGCCCTCACGCTCTTGCTGGAGTGCCTCCGCGATGTCCTTCGTAATCAGGCGATCGATGGTTGGGGATAACAGTCCATTGTGAAGGCGAGTCAGAATCGCAAAACGTCGGCGGCCGGCGGCCGGCCCAAGAAGAGGCGCCGCTGCGGCCGTGGCGTACCCGCCGGCCGCCACAAGGGCCTTGAGGCCGCCCAAGTCGTAGGCGACGGCCTCGCGCAGGGCGTCCCTGCGAATTGTTCCTCGGACGCTTGATGCCAGCGTTCGCATTGGCAGCAAGAATCATGCCACGTGAGGGTGACTGGTGTCAGGAAATCTCAGATAATAACCTGCGGCTGAATCGCGGGCCTTCCGGTTCTCATTGAAAGTGCCGAATAACAAGAGGAGGCCTCGCCCCGCCTCGCGTGCAGGTATGCATGAGTGACCCGGTCGTCGTCTTCGATCACGTCTGGAAGAAGTTCAAGCGAGGCGAATCCCACAACAGCCTCCGCGACCTGATTCCTTCACTCGTGCGGCGTATGACCACCACGCGCCGGCCGGTCGGCGTCTTGGAGTCGAAGGAATTCTGGGCGCTCCGTGACGTCTCTTTTTCCGTACGCGCCGGAGAGGCGCTTGGCATCATTGGTCCCAACGGCGCAGGAAAATCGACCACACTCAAACTCCTCACGAAGATCATGCGCCCCACTCGTGGTCAGTGCGCGATTCGCGGGAGAGTTGGCGCGCTCATCGAGGTGGCAGCCGGGTTTCATCCCGACTTGACGGGACGTGAAAACATCTTCCTTCAAGGCGCGATCATGGGAATGAAACGGGCCGCGATCAGGCGAAAGCTCGACAGCATCATCGATTTCTCCGGCTTGCACGAGTTCATCGAGACGCCCGTGAAGCGGTACTCTTCCGGTATGAATGCGAGACTCGGGTTCTCGATCGCGGCTAATCTGGATCCCGACGTGCTAGTGATCGATGAAGTGCTCGCGGTCGGCGACATGGCTTTTCAACAGCGCTGTATCGACCGAATGCAGGAATTTCGCGATGGTGGTGTCGCCATTGTTTTCGTTTCGCATAACCTACAAGCGGTCTCGAGCCTGTGCGATCGTGCAATCTTTCTGGCCAGCAGTGTTCACGCCGAGGGTGCGCCGGATCGGGTCATTCAGGCCTACATTACGAGCAGCGCCCGGACGACAGACGCTTCCGAAAACGATGCGATCCGGATCACAGCCGCACAGCTCTTGACCGAGGCTGGGCGGCCCGTCGAGGGGATGGTCGCTCCCGGACGCGCGTTGATCTATCGGGCATCATTTGCCCCAAACGTGACGGCTGACAACGTGACCTTCGGATTCCTCGTTTTTCGGTCCACGGACAATTTGCTCGTGTATGACGGCCATTTCACGAACGCAGAGATCGGGCTGACTCGGATCGAGTGCGGAAAGCCCTTCGCCGTGGACTTTGCGTTCTGCGCCAACCTCACTCGCGGCAACTACCACATCGTCACGCGCATTTACGACAACATCATCCAGCGCTTCCATGCCCAGGTGAGTCCGCCGGCGATGTTCGCGGTGGACGAACTGCAGACGTGGGCGGGGATCGCTCACCTCAGTGTCAAGCCGAGGGCTCGCGCGATGGCGCCGACGACTTCATGAAAGCGATAATCCTCGCTGGTGGGCTCGGATCGCGGCTATCAGAGGAAACAGTGCTCAGGCCGAAGCCAATGGTCGAGATCGGCGGTAAGCCGATCTTGTGGCACATCTTAAACATCTACGCATCTTATGGCGTGACGGAGTTTGTCATCGCGCTCGGGTATCGCGGCGAGGTGATCAAGGAGTATTTCCTCAACTTCTACGCGCTCAACAATGACATCACAGTCGATCTCGAACAGGGAGCCACCACGATTCACAGGGGCCGCGCGCCAGCGTGGAAGGTGCACCTTGTGGACACTGGCCCCGACACGCAAACCGGCGGGCGCCTGAAGCGTCTCGCCCCGTGGCTCGGCCACGACGAAGTCTTCATGGCCACGTACGGCGATGGCGTGGCCGACGTCGATATCCGCGGTCTGGAACGCTTCCACCGTGCCCATGGGCGGCTGGCGACCGTGACGACGGTTCGTCCCCCTGCGCGATTTGGCCAGTTGGTCGTCGAACAGGATGAAGTGCGCGCGTTCAGCGAGAAGCCACAGACCGGCGAAGGATGGATCAACGGAGGTTTCTTCGTGCTCCATCGACGGGTTCTCGACTATATCGACGGCGACCACACGCTTTGGGAGCGCGATCCGATGGAGCGGCTGGCAGGCGACGGAGAGTTGATGGCGTATCAGCACCGTGGGTTTTGGCAGCCGATGGACACGCTGCGGGAAAAGCGACTGCTCGAGGACCTGTGGGCAACCGGCAAGGCGCCGTGGAAGACCTGGTGACTACCCGCCCGCGGCGCGCTCCAGAATCCAGCGCAGCGGCGCAAGTCGTCGCTCCCAGCTGAGGCTTTGTATCTTTGCCGATGCCGCACGAGCCCGCCGGGCGTCTGGAGCCTCGGCGAGCCACCGCACCACGAGGTTGGCGAACTCAACAGCGGTCTCAGCCGAGGCGCAAGCCGCGTGGACTTCCGGCGGCAAACCCTTGAGGACAGCGGGTGTCACCACCACAGGCAGCCCGGCGGCGGCCGCCTCGAGCACCTTGTTCTGTACGCCGCGAGCCGTGTGCAGCGGTGCGACCGACAGGGCGGCACCCCACAGGTAGGGCCGGACGTCCGGGACCCGACCGGTGACTTCAACGCCGGTCTGCGGGTCGGCCAACGACTCCACAGTGGAAGTCGGGTTGGACCCGACGATTTGCAGGCGCGCGTGCGGATGGGCCTGGCGTACCATGGGCCACACCTCGCGGACCATCCAGACGACGCCGTGCACGTTCGGCGTGTAATTCATCACGCCGCAGAAGACGACCACCTCGTCAGCCGATGGCTTGGCACTGGGTCGCAGGGCTTCGGCGTCGACGCCGTTCTCGATGACCTCGATGCGCGCCTCGGGCGCGACCCTGCGCAGAAGCTGCCGCTCGACATCGGTCGTCAGGATCGTTGCGGTCGCGTGGTCGGCAATGTCGCGTTCGAAATGCGCCAGCGTCCGGGCCTCGCGCCTGTAGACCCACGCCCGCAGCCCTGAGCTTGCCTCGGCGAGAGCTTCCCATTTCGCCGAGTCCACATCGACCATGTCCACCACAAGCGGTAGGCCGTCCAGAGGGGGCTCGAGGGTGATTGGCGCAATGCCCGTGCAGAATGCCAGGATGACATCAGGCCTGGAGCCCCGGACGGCTGCCTGCACAGAACGACGCAGTGCCCCCGAATGGAGCAACGTGTGCGTGAGTGGCCGGGACGATAGAAGGCCGAATGCGCCCCGAACAGCGTTCACCGGTTTCCACACTCGCGCGACGCGGACGCTCGAAGCGAGGCTGTCGAGATCTCGCACATGCGACGCCTCCTCCGGGTCATGAACGAGCGACACGAGATCGACGTCAGCCCAATGACGCATCTCGCGCAGCAGGTGGAACGCGCGGACACGGTCACCGCGATTCGGAGCATACGGCAGACGATGTGTGAGAAAGAGGACCCTCACGCCCTGGCGCGAATCACTCGGGCGGGGACGCCCGCCGCGACCACGGCCGCCGGCACGGGCGCCGTGACGACTGCACCAGCACCGATGATCGATTGACGACCAATATCCGCCATGATGACCGCGGCGCTACCGATCCAGGCGCCCTCGCCGATCCGGACGAGCGTCGGCTGTCCCTCCTGGTCGCGGATGGGGATGGTGTCGTCTGCGGTGCCGTGCGTGTGTCGACCGCTTGTGAGATGGACGCCGGAGCCAACGAGGACATTTCGCTCGAGGTGAACAAGCCCCAGAACGCACCCCGGCCCGACATAGACATTCTCATCGAGGCGCGCCCCAGCCTTGGAGAAGACCGTTCCGAAGCCGATGACGGCTGTCGAGGCGCAGCGCTCCAGCGCCTGTGAGAGAAATGCTCGACGAAGATACTGCCCCGGCAGTCCTGGAATGAGTGCCAGCGCCTGCGTCGAACCTTCGATCGCGCGATCGCGTCCGAGCACGGCGGATCGGATCGCGTACGAGATGAGCGAAGGGAGTACAACGACGAGCGCAGCCCCGCGCAGCGCCTTCTTGAGCAGGTCACGAGATGAGGCCATCTGCTGAATCCGCTACGATAACATGATGGTCATCCGCGTCGTTGGCAAGCCGTGCGGTGTACGTACTGCCGCGGACGAGCGGCGCTCCGAGCCCCTGACGTTCGGCGTGCCCCTTCCAGTTGGTGCGGCGCGCGAGCACGTGCCGTGGACCATAGCCGGACTCGACGGCGATCGGCGCGCTGTGCAGACCCAAGTCCTCGAACGCTGGCACGACGGCAGCGCTCGCTGGGTTCTTGTCGACGCGCAGCAGGACGTGAGTCCCACCCGTGACACGGAGCTTCGCCTGGAGACAGCCGCGCAGGCCGTCGCGCCGCCTTGGGCTGTCGCCATCGCGTTGACCGAGTCACCGGACGGCGTTGCAGTCGACACGGGTGTGGCACGTTTCACGATGGCTCCCGGCGCTCAGGTCCCGTTTCGGACTGTGGCCGCAGCGGGCCGCTCCGCCGTCGACGCCGACGCGAGCGGTCTCATCGTCCTCGACGCCGCCGGCGCGACCCATCGTGCGGAGATTACGTCCGTGACCGTCGAGATGTCCGGACCCTTGCGGACCGTGGTGCGACTCGACGGCAGGGTCGCCGTCGGAGCAGGTCGCGAACTATATCTGAGGATGCGGCTGCATTTTTTTGCCGGCCTCTCGACTGTCCGGCTGTTTGTCACACTGACCAACCCCGATCGCGCGATTCACAGGGGGGGCTTTTGGGATCTTGGAGATCCAGGATCCATTCTCGTCAAGGAGGTCGCCCTTCGGCTGGCTCTGGCTGGCGCGAATGGCCCGGTTTCCATTCGGGCTTCAGTTGAGCCGGGGGAGCCTTTGGTCGGCCACGACGCGCCATTCGAGGTGTATCAGGACTCGAGCGGCGGCGAGTACTGGCAGAGCACGAATCACCTCAACCGCGACCGGCGGGTGCCCAATTCATTTCGGGGCTACCGCGCCCAGTCGGGCGGCCGGCGATCCCAGGGTCTGCGCGCAACGCCCCTTCTCCTTTGGGACCGCGGCTTTGATCGGCTCGGGGTGACGGTGCCGCACTTCTGGCAGAACTTTCCGATGGCCTTGGACGCCGACGACTCGTCGGTCACCGTACGACTTCTTCCGGGTCAGTACGCCGACGTCCATGAGATCCAGGGCGGAGAGCAGAAGACCTACGAATGCGCTCTGCTCTTTGGCAGGCACGATCGATCCGAATCCGCGCTCGCATGGGCAAACGCGAAAACGGTCGTGTCCATCGACCCGGCGTGGGTGCTGTCATCAGGCGCCGAGCCCTTCTTGGCGCCGCTCGGCGACGACCACGCGGCGCTCGTCCAATCGGCCGTCGATGGTCCGGATCGGTTCGAGGTCAAGCGCGAGAGAATCGATGAGTACGGCTGGCGTCACTTCGGCGAGATCTACGGCGATCACGAAGCCATTCGTCAACCCGTGCCGCCGCTGGTCTCGCACTACAACAATCAGTACGACCCAATCCTGGGCTTTGCTCGCCAGTTTCTGCGAACCGGAGATCCGCGCTGGTGGGCGATGGCTGTTGAGCTGGCGGCTCACGTCGCCGACATCGATGTCTATCACACGACGCGGGACAAGTCGGCCTATAACCACGGCCTTTTCTGGCACACATATCATTACGGCGACGCGGACACAGCGACTCATCGGACCTATCCGGTGCGAGCGCGTGGGCGGATACACGGCGGCGGCCCTTCGGCCGACCATAACTACACCAGCGGATTGATGCTGATGTTCTTCCTGACGGGCGAAGAATGGGCGCGCCAGACCGTCGTCGATCTCGCGCAGTTCGTCCTGGATCTCGACGACGGTCGCCTGACGGAGTTTCGATTTCTCGACCGCGGCGCGACCGGTCGAGCGACGCTGTCAGCCGGGTACTACGGACCGGGCCGCGGCCCAGCCAACTCCCTCAATGCGCTCGTGGACGGGCTCCGCCTGTCCGGGAATCCGAGCTTCCGTGCGAAGGCCGAGGAGGTCCTGCGGCGTGTGGTCCATCCGGACGAAGACGTGACCCGACACGAGCTCGACGATCCCGAGCGACGGTGGTTCTACACGATGTTCCTGCAGTCGCTCGGCAAGTACCTGCACGACAAGGTCGAGCGCGGCGAACTGGACGACGCCTACGCGTACGGGCAGGCAAGTCTCATTACCTACGCACGGTGGATGGCCGACCACGAGCATCCCATTCTCGATGAACCACATAAGGTCGAGTTTGCGACTGAAACCTGGGCCGCACAGGACATTCGCAAAAGCGACGTGTTTTGTTATGCGGCCTTGCACGCAGCAGACGACCTGCGTGAGCGTTTCCTCGAACGGGCTAGGTTCTTTCATCGGTATTCCGTCGAGACGTTGCGCAACGCCCACACGCGCACACTGGCCCGTCCGATCATCGTGCTGTTGACGTCTGGGTTCCTGCTCCCTTGGGTCTCGGCCCACCCGGCAGGCTCCGAGCCAGCGCCAGTCGGCGGGGCTGCGACATTTCCGCCGCAGCGGCCCTTCGAACCGCAGCGGGCGAGGGCGATTCGTAAGTTCTTGTGGTTGTCGGCCGCGAGCGCGGCACTTGCGGTTGTCGTGTTCCTGGTGTGGCTCGTCAGGCGATAGCGGCCCGTCTCGAGCCGCGCCCGGCGGCTAACTCGCGGTAGATCGCCTCCACTCGCTGCATTCGGCGCTCGAAGGACAGGTCCGTTTCGACGCGCGCGCGGGCAGCCGCGGCCCGGGTACGCGTCGCCGCCGGATCGGCGAGAGCGCGAGCGATGCCGTCGCGCAGCAGTTCGAGGTTGCCGCGCCTGACGATGAGACCGTGTACGCCGTCGGTGACGAGCTCCGCCGTGCCGCCGGCGTCGGTGGCGACGACCGGCGTCTCGAGGGCCATGGCTTCGAGAACGGCGTTTGGCGTGCCTTCGTAGTCCGAGGCTTGGACCAGAAGGTCAAGGGCGTCGTGGAATCCCCGAATGTCGTCGCAGTGCCCAATGAGCTGGCAACTGTTGCCCAAACCGGCACCGTCGATCTGCCGCTGCAGTTCGGCCCGCAGGCTGCCGTCTCCGGCGATGAGAAGACGAAGCATCGATCGCGTCGCGCGTAGGGACGCAACGGCGCTAATCAGGTTGTCGAACCGTTTCTGTGGCTCGAGCCGGCCAACCGCGCCGATTGCCAGATCGCCTTCCAACAAATGGTACCTGGCCCGCTCAGCAGCCCGGCGGGACGGATCCCGGCGAAACGCGTTGGGATCGATGCCGTTCAGAATGACCTCGACTCGCGAAGCACTGGCGCCGAACGCGAGCAGTTCGTTGCGAACGTCACCGGATACGGCGATCACTTTGGGATACCGCGCCAGTGTGCGCTTGTCAGCCGGATAGTAGACACGGTGTTCCCGCCAACTGTGACCGGTCCAACCATGCGCGGTGGCGAGCGGCACGACGCGCTCGGCTTTCGCGAGGAAATACGCCAGCACGTCTGTCTTGTACTCGTGCGCATGGACGATGTCGATCCCGCGGGACCGAATGAGAGCCCGCAGCTGGGACCAGATGCGCGGGTCGAGCGAATGGCGTTCGCGGACCTCCAGATAGTCGACACCGGCGAGCTGGGCACGTTCGTCGATCGAGAACACGGGATCGCGAGTGTCGCGGATGTAGCAGACGGTAACCGCGATGTCAGGCGTGGTGCGGCGAGCGCCAGCGAGAATGGTCTTTTCCGGGCCGCCGCCAGTGCCCCAGACACTCCGTAGCTCGAGAACGCGGACGGGCCTGCTCATGCGACGCGCGCGCCGGCTGCCGTCGGTCCCGCGGACTGGTCGCGATGGTGCGGGGCTGCCGTGAGAAGCGCCGCGGCTCGCCCGGCATCGTAGGTCGCCGCGACGGCGCCGGCTTGGATCCAGGTAACGACGCCGCCGGAGGCACGCCGCGCGAGTCGTACCGCTCTCAGCATCGAGAAAGCGCCAATCATGAGGAGCGCCGCGGCGGCGATCCGCCACGCCGCCGGTCCGGCAAATGGGGCTACGGTCAGGGCGATCGCGACGGTCAGGGCCGCGAGAACATCAAGCACCGGTATGAGGACGCTCGCGGCCCCGCGGAGCGACAAGGGCCCGCGTAAGCTGACACGAATGTTGTTCCGGCCCCGCCAGCGCTCCGCGCGAAAGAGAGCGCCCAGAGTACGCGGATCTCCATGGTGTACGCTGCGGAGTTTGGGATCGCCAACGACTCGCCACCCGGCCTGGCGCAAGCGCTGGCAGAAATCGACGTCTTCGCACGCAACGAGAGACGTGTCGAAACCGCCGATGGCGTCAAAGGCTTCCCGCCGGACGGCCAGGTTTCCGGAGCCGAGCCACGGCACATCGCCCGCGACGGTGGTGCGGCCGCGCAGGGCACCGTACATGCGCTGCACCCACGTGCCCCCGTCGGGCGCCAGGTAAAGCGCGCCGGCGGCACCGACCCGCTCGCCAGCCAGGGCCCGAGAGGCGGCGGCAAACCAGCCGTCGCCGATCTCGTGATCGGCGTCAATGAAGGCGAGGACATCAGCGGCGGCTGCGGCTGCCGCGCGGTTTCTGAGCTCGGCGACACCGAGACCAGGGAGGGACAAGACCTGCGCACCCGCGGCCCGGGCCACGGCCGCCGAACCGTCCGTTGACCCATTGTCGGCGACGATGATCTCGAGGTCGATGCCCGCAGGCGCTGACCGGGCAATGGCCTCGAGACAGTGCCTCAGCCGGAGGGCGTCGTTCCGGACGGGGATGAGGCAGGACACCGACATGAAGATCGTCAGCTACGCAATTCTGGCAACTTTGCTCACCACTGGAACCGGTGTGGTCGCCCGCGCCTCCGCCTGCGTCACGAGATAGAGCGCGGTAGACAGTGCGATGAAATGCCAGACCATTTCGCTGTATTCCTGCGATAGAAACGTGGCCGCCACGACGTAGGCTGTCAGGCTGGCAATCAGGGCGTTCGCATAAACGCGCAGTTCCCGCAGTCGCGGGTCTTTCCTGCCCATCCGATGGACGCGCCAGCAGGATCCGAAGGCCATGCTCAAGTTCGCCAGAAACAGGAACAGCCCGATGTAGCCCATGTCCCCGAGGATGCCAAACCAGGCGCTGTGAGCCACGCGTTCGCCTTCGAACTCCTGGGACGTGTTGTACCGACCGTAGGACAAGGAAAACCCATTCAAGCCAACACCCGTCAGCGGCTTTGCCCGAGCCATGTCGAGGGCGACACTCCAGAAATGGAGGCGCCCGGCCGCAGAGTCGTCACGTTGCGTATCGGGCGCGGCGATCGTGTCGATGCGATTCCAGTAATCTTGCGGCATGACGTACCACATCAGCGCTGCGATGGCACCCACGCCGATAAGCGCGCGGATTTTTCGCTCCGAGCGGACGAACGTCACGACCCCGAGAGCCGCGGCCGCCAGGAAGCCCCCTCGTGAATAGGTCGTAAAGCCGCGAAGGAACACTCCAATGGCAAGAAACCGCATCGTGTACTTTTCCCACCTTCGTGCCGCCGTGTTCGCCAGAGCCCCTAGAATCGGCACAAGCATCATCGTCCCCAGCGCGACGCCATTGTTGTCGCCAAGGAACGCGATGGTGTTGTCATCCTTCGCCCCTGGGGCCCGATAAAGATTGGCCCACCCCTGCTTTGCGCACTCGAAGCCGAGGGACAGGGCGATAACGACCAGCGTCACACGGAGCTTCTTACGGTCGTCGACAAGCAGAACAATGAAGTAACAGACGAGCAGGACCTTCGAGAAGTCCGTGAGGAAGGACAACGACCAGATTGGGTGCTCTGACGTCACCGTGCTGACAATGGCCTGCGCAAGGAAGGCCAGCACGAGCCCCGTCCTGACGCCGAGCTTGAGCGGTGGTAACGAAAACGCCGTTCGAGCGACGAGAAAGGTGCCGATGATCAGCGAAAGATGCAGCGAAGCAATGAGTCCGCCGTACGTCCAGTCCTCCGGCCTGAAATAGGCGTTCCAGAGGTAGAAGAGGAGCGCGTAGAACGGCGTCTGGACGGCGAAGTAAGTGCCGCACGCGATGATGAGAAATACGAAAATGAGCCGCAGCATGGTCAGGCCGCCGATTGGTGACGATCGCCGTTGTACAGATCGTAGTAGCGCTCAATCGTTCGATCGAGTTGAAACAGCGAGCGCACCCGCGCGGCCGCGGCTTGGCCAAGCAGCCGGGCGAAGAGTGGATCGTCCAGCAGCCGGCAAATCGCCGCAGCGATGGCCCCAGCGTCTCCGCGTGGAACCAACAGCCCATCGACGCCGTCGCGCACGATTTCAGGGTTGCCGCCGACCGCGGTGACGACCACTGGCAGCTCCGAAGCCATGGCCTCGAGAAGCGTGAGCGATGCGGCCTCGCTGAGCGAGGTCAGAGCGAAGATATCCACGGCGCCCAGAATCGCTGCGACGTCATCTCGGACGCCGAGAAAGCGAACGCGGTCGCGCACGCCGAGATCCACGGCCAGCCGCTCGAGGTCCGCCCGCAGAGGGCCGTCGCCGACGAGAACCAGATCCACGTCTGTCCGCGTCGCCGCGCAGACGGCGAACGCGCGCAGCAGAGTGGCATGGTCCTTGACGGGGTGAAAGCGCGCGACCGTCGCGACGTACCGCCGGCCGGGGTCGAGACCAAGTGGGCGGCGGGCTGCGGTCACGTCAACAGCACGCCCGTAGCGCGGCGCATCGATGCCGTTCTCGATCACCGCTATCCGACGGGCGTCGAATCCATCCTGCTCGGCCAGATGCCGCGCGCTGAACTCACAGACGGCATTCACCTCGTCGGCGAGCCGATCGAGGATCCACCGGTTGGTCCACCGCCGGCGTGGGGAGACCACATCGGGGTAGTGACGGCCGTGCTCGGTGAAGATGACCCGCGGACGAACCCCCGACAGGCGCGCGGCGATCGCGCCGTAAAAGAACGGCGTGTACTGGTGCGCGTGCAGCACGTCGAGGCCGCGCGCTCGAATCTCCGCGGCCATCCGCCGTGAGACGCCGAGATCAAGGCCCGGCCGACGATCGAAGGAAAGGACGGCGACGCCCTCACCGCGAAGACGCTCGCCGAGCGGCCCGAGGGCGTCCAGACAGAAGACGACCGGATCGATCCGCGCGCCGAGACGGCGGATCGTCTCGGCCACGAGCATTTCCGCCCCGGCGACCTGCATGACGTGCAGGACGAAGCCGACTTTGACGGGCGCGTCCGTAGCCACCCGAGCGGTGGTCATGCCGGTCATGCCGCGGCCCTCGCGCCGATGTCGAGCGTGGCCAGGGCCTGGCGGGCCGTGGAAATCCAGGAATGGTGGGCCATGACCCACTCGCGCCCGGACGCGGAGAGTTCGCGCTGCCGCCGCTCGTCCTGCCAGAGCGCGACGAGCGCGTCCCGGAAGGCCGCAGGCGACGTGGCTGTCACGATCGGTGGCTTCCCCCGCAGTCCAAGGGCGGAGAGAGGCGTACCGACGATGGGCAGGCCGAGCGCGGCAGCCTCGAGGAGCTTGTTCTTGATCCCCGCGCCCGAGACGAACGGCAGCACGCAGACGGCGTGGCGGCGCGCGACGGCTCGCAAATCGGCAAGATCCGCCTCGAGTTGAATGCCATCGGCCGAGGCCAATGTCCGCACCGCGTTGCCGGGTTGAAAGCCGATGATGGTGAACCGCGCGTCCGGCACCTGACGTCTGATGTCGGGCCAGACACGTTTACAAAACCAGTGGAGGGCCTGGATATTCGGGCCGAAATCGAGCCGGCCCCAGAAGACAGCTGTGTGCTCGGCGGGAAGCTCAGGTCCCGGTTGAAAGAACTCCGCGTCCACCCCGTTCGGCAAGACATCCACGGCCGGCATGCCGGCAATCCACCGCATGGCGCGCCGGTCCCGCTCGGTCACGACCCACGCGCGATCGACAACCGTTCGATGCGCGCGCTCGTAGAGACCCTTGATTGCTGCCGCCCGGAGGTTGTCGAGGGCCTCGCCGCCCCGCGCCCGGACCATCGAGAGATGGTGGATCACCCATTCGTCGGCCGCATACCAGACGCGGGTCGTGCCCTTGAGCGCCGGAAAGTACGGCAGCGCATCCAGGCCGCCGATGATGACAGCGTCCGGTCTGAAAGCGCGCGCGGCTTGGACGAGGTTCGTGACCTGCCCGTCGGTGACGCCCCAGAACGATCGGAATCTCTCCTGCAGCCGCGTGCCCTTGGGTACCGTCCCGCCCGCCGTGCCGGCGAGCGTGAAGCACGCCGAAAGAACCAATCCGCTGACCGCCTGGGCCGTCGGCTCGACGACGGTCGCGAGCGCCACCTCGTGTCCGAGTGCCGCACACGCCTTCATCATGTAGAAAGTATGGACGTCGTGGCCGCTCGATCGCGGCCACGCGAGCGCGTGCTTGACGAACAGGAGGCGCACGTCAGACCCTCCCGGCACCAGCCGGGCGCGCCGAGTCGAGCGCGATCGGAGCCTCTTTGGCGTCGGCGTCGAGCAGCCGGCGAAAGGCCTCTGGCGAATCGCGTCGAGGGCCGATCAGGTACTTGAGATAGTGCCAGTAGGCGCTGGCGCGCGCCCGCAGGCCGTTGGCAAAGTACGCAAGGTTGGCCTTCGTCGGACGCCGAACGAGAGAAATGAAGCCCACGTGCTTGGCGAACGTCAGCCGCAGCGCCGCGCCTCGTTTGCCGAAGAGCCCATAGTGCTTGAGGTAGAGATAGAGCGTGTTTCGAATCGCGTTGAGATGCCACCGGAGCGAGACCTCGCTCATGTCTGGCCGCGGCTTTGCCAGGTGGACGGCCACCATGCGGGGGTCGTACACCACCTTGAGACCCGCCTCGCGGATAGAGAGACACTGGTCGGTCTCGATGCAGTTGCCGCTGCTGTACGGCTGTGCGAGGAGCGTCCGATCGTTGAGACCCGCCCGCCGGACGGCTTCCCGCGTGAAGACGTAGCAGAAGCCGTAGACGTGCTCGACCTCGACCGGGATGCCGCAGTCCACGTCGAAGTTGCCCAGGATGACGCCGTCGGTCCGGACGGTGCCGACCTCGGTGCCGAAGTTCTCGTAGCCCTTCTCGATGACCCGACAGCCTACACATCCGATCAACGGATCGCTCTCGAGCAGCCGGTCGCACTCTGCCAAGAGGTCCGGCTTCGGGCGCGCGTCGTCGTTGAGCAGCAGGATGCAATCCCCCGTGCTTTCGACGATGCCCCGGTTCACCGAGAAACCGTAGCCGCGATTCCTGACATTGACGAGGTACCGCAGGTGCAGGCGGTCCTGGAAGGGCTCGGCCGCGGCGCGCGTGTGCTCGGCGCCGCCGTTGTCGATGACGACGACCTCGATCGCCTCGAGCGGGTAGTCGAGCGCGCAGACGCTCGCCAGGCACTCGGCGAGTGACTCGCCGCGCCGGTACGTCGGAATGACGATGGAATACCGAGGCGTCATGAACGGACTCCGCCGACGGTCGCCCGGGCCTCAGCACGCCACCAGTCGATCGTCTGCGTCAGGCCGCGCTCGAGGTCGATTCGCGGTTGCCAGCCCAAGTCGCGCGCCAGGCGGGTCGTATCGGCGACGACCAGCGGCATGTCCGTCGGCGCGGCAGGAATCGCTCCGATCCTGAGAAGATCCCCTCGGCCCGTCAGTTCCCCAAGTCGGGTGACCATGGCCGCGAGTGTGACGGGCACGCCCGACGCGACGTTGATCGGGCCCGAGACCTGACTCTCGAGGAGCGTGACGAACGCATCGGCGACGTCGCCCGCGTACAGGTAGTCGCGGATCTGTCGTCCGTGCGACGTGCGCGCGGGCTCGCCCGAGAGGAGCGAACGAATCACAGAAGCCACGAGGCGGTCTGGGTGCTCGCCTGGACCGTACACGAAGAAGATCCGGCCCCAGGCGCTCGAGAGTCCGTTCGTCGCCGCAAACGCCGACGTGAGTAGTTGCAGCGCGTGTTTGCACGCGCCGTAGGCCGTGTGCGGCACGCACGGCGTCCGCGCCTCCGAGCAGTAGCCGTAGTTCCAGTCGTACTCGAGGCAGGACCCCGCCGTGACGACGCGGGCGCCGCCCGCCGCCTGGAACGCGCGCAGCAGACCAAGGCTGGCCTCGACCCACGCGAAGTTTTCGGGCGCGGCGGCCCACTGGCCGGGGGCGATGAACCACGCCAGATGCAGAAGATGGCTCGCCCCGATCAGGGTGACGAGCGCCGTCGCCTGAGCTCGGTCGAGCAGATCGGCCCGATGCCACGTCACGCCGTCCACGGCCGCCGGGTTTCCGCGCCGCGAGACCGCATGGACGTCCCAGCCGCGTGAGACGAGGAGCGGCAGCGCGTGCCGCGCGATGCAGCCTGCGGCCCCGGTGACGACCACACGCCTCACGGCCTGGCGCCTCGCTCGGCGTCCGCGCCGAAATCGGGCCACGCTCGATCTTTATCGGACAGGATGAGCGCGCCCGCGTCCGGCCACACGATCCTGAACCGGGGATCGTTCCACCGGACGCCTCGCTCGGCGGCGGCTTGGTACGGCTGAGTCACGGAGTAGATGACCTCGCTGCCGTCCTCGAGTGTGAGGTAGCCGTGCGCGCACCCCTCCGGCACGTAGACCATCGTCCGGTTTCCGGCAGTGAGGCAGGCGCCGAACCAATGGCCGAACGTCGCCGACCCGGGCCGGACATCCACGAACACATCGAACACGGATCCGCTGACGCACCGGACGAGCTTGGCGTCGCCGTACGGCGGGGCCTGATAGTGCAGGCCCCGCAGAGTGCCCCGGCGGACCGAGTAGGAGTTATTGCACTGGACGAAGACCGCGTTCAGTCCGCGCGCCGCGAACTCGGCGGAGTCCCACATCCGCGCGAAGAAGCCCCGCTCGTCGCCGTGCGGCTCCGGTTCGACGAGATAGGCGCCCAGGACCCGTGTCTCCGTGAACCGCATCGTCAGGCCCGTGCGGGCTGGGCCGCGGCCGATTCGAGGAACGGTCGGTACCAGCCCACGGTCTTCGCGAGGCCCGCGTCGAGCGAGTGGCGGGCCTTCCAGCCCAGGCGCGTGTGCGCTTTGGTCGAATCCAGGTACTGGTCGCGAATCTCGGCGCGGACCTGATCGAGGACAACCGGCTCCAGATCCTCGCGGCGCATCGCGCGCCGAATCGCCTGCACGATCTCGAGCACCGTGACTCGGGTCTCCGGGCTGAAATTGAACGCGTGGCCGTCGACCCCGGCCTCGCCGGTCCGCTCGGCGAGCGCGAGATAGGCGTCGACGACGTCCTCGACGAAGATGTAGTCGCGCGTGAAGAGGCCGTTGCTCCGAATGACCGGGCGCTCGCCCCGCCAGAGGCTGCGGATGGTGCCCGGCACGATTCGGCTCCAATTGAGATCGCCGCCGCCGTAGATGTTGCCGCAGCGCGCCACCGTGACCGGCAGCTCGTAGGTGTGCGCGTACGTCATGGCCAGCAAATCCGTGCAGCTCTTGCTGACGTCGTAGGGATGGCGGCCGTTGGCCGGCATGTCCTCGGTGTAGGGCAGCGACGGTCCGTCGCCGTACGCCTTGTCGCTGCTGGCGACGACGACGCGCGAGACGAGCGAGCGATGGACGCGGCACGCCTCGAGGAGGTGATAACTGCCGCGGATGTTGGCTTCGAACGTCGGCAGCGGACTCCGCAGTGCCGTGGTCACGATGGGCTGCGCGCCGAGGTGGAACACGGTGTCGATCTCGTGCTCGTTGATGGCGCGCTCGATCGCGCCGTAGTCCTCGAGCCGCCCGGTCACGACGCTCGTGCGCCCGATGTCGCCGCTGCGGACGAGTTCGCTCTGCGGATCCCAGTCGCGCACGAGCGCGACGACGTACGCACCCTCTCCGAGCAGGCGCTTGACGAGCCACGACCCGACGATGCCGGTCGCCCCGGTGACGAACACGCGGCGCGCGGTCCAGGACAGGGGTGGGGAAGTGGTCACTTACAGCAACTCCGCGAACCGGTACTCAGCCCGGTGGAACGAAAACCAGCCGGCGGCCAAGACGACCAGGGAGACCGCAGCCGCCGCGCCGAGAGGACCCATCGCGGGCAGTTGGCCGCGCAGTAGGACCGATCGGTACCCGTCCACGATGGGCGTCATCGGATTGGCAGACAGGACAATTCGGATCCAGCCCCCAAACCGATCGACGGGATATAACACCGACGTCGCGAACATCCACAGGGTGATGACGACCTCGAAGAGGTACTTGACGTCGCGAAAGAAGAGGTTGGCCATGGCCAGCCACAGCGCCATGCCGGCCGTGAAGATGACCTCGATCAGGAACACGACCGGCAGGAACGCAATGGCCGGCGTGGCCGGGACGCGGTAGTAGATCATCATGCCGACGAGGAGAATCGCGCCGACGGCGAAGTCGACCGCCGCGACCGCGACCGCGGAGAACGGAAAGATCTCGCGTGGGAAATAGACCTTCGCGACGAGATTGATGTTCGTCGTGAGCGAGCTGACCGAGAAGCGCAGCGCCGAGGCGAAGAAGTTCCATGTGAGGAGGCCCGTATACGAGTAGACGGGGTAAGGGACGCCGACATCGAGATGCGCCACCTGGGTGAACACGACGGAGAAGATCACCGTGTTCAGGAGCGGCATGAAGACCGCCCAGCCGAATCCCATGATCGTCTGCTTGTAGCGCAGCATGAGGTCGCGCAGGGTCATTTGGTAGAGGAGTTCCCTGTACTCGACCTGCTCGTGCAACAGTTCGGCGATTTCGGCCTTCACGCTCACGGAGAAACCCCCTGTGACTGTAGCAAAGACCCGGCCGGAAGAAATCGCGCGCCCGCCCGGCCAGCCCAGGCGCCCAGCCACGCCCCCATGACGCTGACCGCCACGTTCGTAATATCGGGATAGCGGCTGACGATCCACCCCTTCGTCCATTCAATCGGCAGCGCCAGTGCAAGCGTGAGAAGTACTGCCCATCTGGTGGCCCTCGACCCGTCGGGCCAGACGCGCGCCAGGCAGAAGCCGACGGGGAAGTAAATCAACAGCAGCTCGATGACAGTGCTGACGGTCTCGAACGTGGTGTGCACGTAATAGCCGAGGAACGGGAACCACCGCATCGGCCGGTGCGCCGCCTCCAGCGTGAACGGACTGAGATTCTGCGTGGCCGCGGCGATCGCGGTGAGAACGACGAGCGCGGTGATCCACAGCCGGGGCGACGCGACCCGACGCCTCGCCGTCCACAGCGCCACGCCCAGGATCGCGCCGGCCGCGTGGACCACCGCGTCCGAGAGCGCCGGCATCCGCGAATGAATGAGAATCTGGCAGCCCTCGAGCGCGAAAGCAGCGATCACCCCAATCGCGGCGGCCTCAACCGCCGCGCGGGGGCGGCCGATCGCCTCGAGCCACGAGGCCCCGAACACGGCAAACAATCCGTACCGGATGACTTCAACGCCCTCGTCCGTGAGGACCCCGCTGTACTGCCAGACGTCGTGGTGCAGCATCTTCAGCTTGTCCACGCAGGACCCCACGTCGAGCGTGACATCGAACGGCTCCCAGGCGGCGACGCATAAGAGAACTGCAAAGACCATCGCAGGGTAGAACGTCTCCGTGTCCGTGAGCCCCGTCGTCTCGAGGCGCCGCATCAGCCGTTCAAAGAGGCTTCGACCGGCAATCGCGGCGACTCCGCCGAGGATGGCCCCCGTGACGTTCGTCGTGACATCGCCGACCGACGTGACGCGGTCGGCCGAGAACAACTGCAGCGCCTCGACGCTGGCGCTGAGCGCGAGAGCCAGGCCAGTGACGGAGATCAACCGCCGGAACGACGACTGGCGCCGCGATCGATCGGCCAGCACGCCAAGGGCGCCGAAGGGAATGAAGAGAAGGACGTTCTGGACCTCGTCGGGAATCGAGACCCGTCGTCCGGTGTCCGGCGAAATCAGCGGGTTGAGCGGCAGGTGGGCGATCTTGTCCATCGCACCGGACCAGCCGACCCGAAAGTCGAACGGGATCGTCGTGCCATAGAGGATGAAGAGCGCGAAGAGAATCCAGAGCGTCCTGGCAAGACGCGCGAGGGAAGGAGCGTGGCTCGCCGCGCCGGCGGGCGCCGGCGCGCGACGCGGCGAGGGCACGGCTGGCTACCCCCCGATGCCGGCCAAGGTCTTCTTGGCCTCCGCTTCGCCATCGAAATTGGTCTTCATGGCGAGGGCCGCCTGGAGCGCCTGCCTGCCCTTGGCCAAGTCCCCCGTCCCCACGTAGGCCATCCCCAAGTGATAGTGCGTCGTCGGATCGGTCGGGTTCGTCTTGACGCTGGCTTCGAGGTACGGCACCGCCTGTGCCGCCATGTCCTTGCGGAAGTACACCCATCCCAGCGTGTCGTTCACGTGCGGATCGTCCGGCAGGTGGCGGGCCGCCGTTCGGGCGAGCTGAAGGGCCTCGTCCAGATTGCGGTTACTGGCGACATAGATCCAGGCCAGGTTGTTGGCCGCCACCGCCGCTTGGCCGTCGACAGCCAGCACTGCCTTGTACTCCTTTTCGGCGTCCGGGCCTTTGTTCTCGCCCTCCAGAATGGTCGCGAGCATCGTCCCGGCCGCCACCGACCTGGGATTCTCGGTCGTCACCCTCCGGAACTCGTCCTCGGCGTCGGCCAGACGATGCTCGGCCACGTAGAGCGAGCCAAGGAGGCCATAGCCTTCGAGGCGAGCCGGTTCGGTCTCGATGGCCTTCCGCAGCATTTCTTCGGCCTTGGGCAAGTTGCCTGCGCTCGCATAGACACGGCCGGCAACCATGAGGAATTCGCCGGAAGGCTTGAGACCCTTGAGCGCTGCCTCCACCCGCGCCAACGCTTCCTGGCTGCGGCCAGTTGCGAGATCGATGCGCACGAGGCCCGTGAGGGATTCGAGATCATTCGGAGCAAGCGTGGCCGCCCGGACATATGAGGCACGGGCGGCCTCCACCTGTCCGTCGGTCACCTGCTCGGCCGCCAGGAGATTGAGCACGGTCGGCGAATTCGGATACCGCTTCTCGAGCCGGGCGATCTCGTCCTTGGCCTGCGACGTCTTGCCCTGGGCGACGAGGACGCGAACGTGCAGCGCCAGGAGCCCTGGATTGTTCGGCTGAATCGCCAGCGCCTGCTGCGAGTACGTCGCCGCCTCGTCGAAGGCGCCGGCGCGGAGCGAGATCCCCGCGAGCGCCGCGTCGGCCGCCAGCGGCTGCGACTGCCGCTTGATCGCCTCCTTGTAGGCGACGATGGCGTCTTCCGGCCGATCGTGGCTCGCCTGAATCCGGCCGATGAGGAGATACGCTGACGCCGCGGCCGTCGACGTCGGCTCGTCGGTGACGATCGACGTCGCCTCCTTCAGCGCGTCGTCGCTCTTCCCGTCCGCGGCGAAGAGGCGCGAGAGGAGCAGCCGAGCCGACATCTCCTTCGGCTTCTTGGCGAGCAGGTCGTTCAGCCGGCTCTCGGCCTGCGCGCGCTGACCCTCACTCGCATCGAGGGCGGCCAGCCGCGTGATCGCAGCGGCGTAGCCGTCGTTGTTCTTGGCGGCCAGGTTGTCGAGTACGCGACGGGCGTCCGGAATCCGTTTCGTGACGGCATAGTAGTCGGCGAGACCGAGGATCGCCGGCGTGGTGTTCGCCGACCGCGCGATGGCCTGATAGTACGGCTCAGCCTCCTTGGCGCGGTTCGACGACATGTAGAAGGTGCCGAGGGCGCGGTTGGCCGTGAGATTCGCGGGATCGAGCGCGAGCGCGTCCTTGAGCGTCGATTCGGCGTCCGGCGCCCGCCCGCTCGCCCAAAGGAAGTTGGCGAGCGCGAGCCGCGCCGGAAGCGACTTCGGTGCAACCGTGACGGCCTTCCGGAAGCTGGCCTCGGCTTGATCCTTCTGGCCTCGCACGACCTGAATCGTGCCGATGTTGGCGTAGGCCGAGTCCTTGGCTGGATCGAGCGCGATGGCATCCTGATACTCGGCGATCGCGCCATCGAGATCCTTCAGCCCGGCCATGGCGTTGCCAAGAAGAATCTCGGCGTCGACGTTCTTCGCGTCGAGCGCGATCGCCTTGTTCGCCCGCGCCTTGGCGTCCTCGAACTGACCCGCGCGGAGCAGGATCTGCCCGGCCGCGAGCTGCGCGTGGACGTCGTTCGGCAGGAGGTCGGCCGCACGGATGTATTCGCGGTAGGCGCCCGCAAGATCGGGCACCCGCACGTAGGCATCGGCCAGCCTCTCGCGTACGTCGCCGCGCTTCGGGTCCGCCTGCTCGGCCAGGCGCAGCTCGACGATGCCCTCCTGAAGTTGCGAGTGGGCGAAGTATTCCTCGGCCTTGCGAACATGGTCGTCGGCCGTCTGCCGGTGGCACCCGGCGCCGAACACGACAGACGCCAGGCCCGACAGGCCCAGCATGAAACGGAACCCGGACACTCGCATAAGAAACCCTTAATCCGGAAGATACGGAGAGAGCCCGGGCAGAAGCACGCTGATGAACCGGAACCCCACGTCCTGCGCCTTCTGCTCGGCCTCCGGAGAATCGCCGTCGATCGGCGAGACCACGCGAACGATGGCGCCGTCGGTCCGGTTCAATCGGACCGCATCGACGACCAGATGGAAACGGCTCGCGTATTCGCTCGCGATGATGCGGCCGTGGCTTTGATACCAGTAGAGGACCAACTGGCGATCGAGGCCCTTCTGGACCACGACGCGATTGACAGGGATCGATGCGCCGCCTCCCGACCGCGAGTCCGGAACCGGGATGATCGTCTGCGAGAGGGGCTCCCACCCCGCGCCTGGCAGGCAGTTGAGCGGGGAATGGATGGTGTCGCCCTGCCGCTGGCTCTCCCAATAGCCGATGTAGAGATTCACGCCGCTGCGGTCAGGCGCGATGTAGTCCCGCGTGAGGTAGTCGTTCAAGCCGAGCACCGCGAGCGCGCTGGGCGTGAACGGCGGCAGCACGATGCCGCGCCAGCCGCCCACCTGCATCGGAAAGTCTGCGAGGGTGGTCCGCCGGGGCGGCACTTCGAACCGGTCCGCCCGGGCCACCGCGACCGCGGCGAGGACGAGACAGGCGAAGACCACGACCGCCCGCGTGAGAAGTCCGCCGGGAATGTCTCGCCTCATCGCGCCTCGCTCTCGAGGGCTGCGGGCGCTGCCCCTGGGGCCGCGGCGCCCGTCGCGCCCGGCACAACGGGCGGCGTCGCGGCGGGCGTGCGCGGTGCTGGCGCCAGCCACAGGATGAGACGCTGAATCGCGAGCAGAAGGAGAAACGCGACGATGAAGACGACCCAGCCGGAGAACTCGTGGAAAAAACCTTGCGCCGCTTCAGGCCCGATGTAATGCGCCGCGATGCCGGTGCCGGCCACGCGCGCGCCGTTGGCCACAATCGCGACCGGCACGGCCGACGCCACGATGGCGAGGCGCACCCAAAGCCGCCGATCCGTGAAGTAACCGTAAAGGAGCGCGAGCGTGACGAGCGAGACGAGCGATCGAATCCCGCTGCACGCCTCGGCCACCTCGAGCGACGTGTTGGCCATGACGAGGACGTTGCCCTCGCGAAGGACCGGAATGTTCGCAGCCGAGATCACGGTCTCGCCGAAGCGTGACGCAACCAGCTGCAGCGGAAAGGCGATGCGATTGAAGACAATCGCCGGCAGCGGAATCATGAGCAGCAGGAAAGCGAGCGGGAACGCCAGCAGCCGAAGGTGCCGCCAGCCGAAGAGAAACAAGACGACGCCGGCGAGGACCACGATGAGCGAGACGCGGCTGAGGAAGAGCTCTGACCCGAGGAGCCCCGCGAGCAGGACACAGAGGCCGCCCGAGACGAGCACGAGGCCAAACCAGCTCGGCCTGGTCTCGACCGCTGCGAGCTTCTGCCGGCGCTCCCAGACGAAGTAGAGGGCAATCGGAACGATCAGAAATCCATGGGAGTAGTTGCCGTCGACCTCCCACGCGTTGACGAGCAAGCCGAGCACGCGCCAATAGACCAAGCCGATGCCGGCAGTGACGAGACACGCCGCGAGCAGCCCCTTGGTCGTGGAAGTCATGCGTGCGCTACCCTAAGCAAGCCGCAGCCCGAGTCAGCCTCAGCCGGCGTCAACTTGTAACCAGCTGTAAAATAATGAGTTAGCGAGATGAAAGAGTGCGGAGAGGCCCTCGGACGGCCCTGAAATGTCCTCCGGCCGGCTACCTTTGTTCCAAGATCACCAAGACTTATCCCGCCTCGGACCGGCACATACCGGCGCCCACCTACCGCCCTGACAGGCCGGCGAGCGCGCTCCGCGCGTCCTTGGCTTCGGCGAAATCGTCGCCGTGAGCGAGGGCCTTCTGGAGCACGCCTCGAGCCTTGGTCTTGTCGCCGGTCTTGGCGTAGGCGATGCCGAGGTGGGCGAGGTATTCCCGATTCTCAGGGTCCCTCACGACCGACTGTTCGAGCGGGGCGATGGCCAGACGTGCCAGGCCTTTTTGACAGTAAATCCACCCGAGCGTGTCGTTGATCTCCGGTTGATTCGGGAGCCGGGCTTTCGCGGTCTGCGCCAGCTTGAGAGCCACGTCGAGATTCCCTCCCTCACTCGCCGTGAGCTGAGCCAGGTTGTTGGCCGCCACCGCGGCGTTGGCGTCGATCGCGAGCGCGCGCTCATAGTGCGCTCGCGCCTTGGCCGAATCATGTTGCACCTCGAAGAGCATGCCCATTGCGGTCTCGGCCGCCGCGTCATGGGGCTGCTTCGCGACCAACGTCGAGAGCTCCGCAATGGCCTCGTCCGGACGCCGCTGGGCGATGTAGAGGTTGCCGAGCACTCGGTAGGCGTCGAAGTTACTCGCGTCGGCCTGGATGGCCTGGCTCGCGACCCGTTCCGCCGTGGCCGTGTCACCGAGAAGGATGTACGTCCTGGCCGCCAGGACGAGCATCGGGCTGTTGTGTGAACTCGCCGTCACCAACGCACCGAGACGGGTCTTCGCGGCGTCCTTGCGCCCGTCCTGGATGTCCATCGTGAGAAGTCCCGCCACCGCGTCGAAGGTTGCCGGGTCCTTGCTCAGGGCCTTCTCGAACGCCGCACGGGCCGCGGGCCGGTGTTGCTCGAGCAATTCGAGCTGGCCCAACTCGCCCTGAACTGCTGCGGCGTCCGGCAGCACCCGGCTGAGGGTCCGAACCTGCGGATCCGCCACCGCGACGTTGCCCTTCATGAGATTGACTCGGGCCAGGAGAATGTGCGGGTCGATGAAGCCGGGAATCGCCGAAATCGCGTCGCGCGCGTACCGCTCGGCTAAGTCCAGACGGCCGGCGGCCAGATACTGCGCGGCGAGCTGGTCGTCCGCGCTCGCCATCTGCGGATTGAGCTTGAGCGCCGTCGTGAACGAGGCAATGGCGTCGTCAGCCTGCCGCCTGGCGACCTGTATCAGGCCCAGCTGGTACTGGGCGCCGGGTGACCGAGGATCCGCCTGCACAGCCGACTGCGCCGCCGAGAGCGCGTCGTCCAGCTTGTGGGTGCTGGCCAGGATCTCGCTCTTCGCGATGAGCGCGTTGACGTTGGCAGGTTCCTTGGCCAGGACCTCGTCGATCAGCGTGAGCGCAGCTGCCGGGCCCCCGGATTTCGAGGCGAACCCGAGGCCGGCCAGCCTGATCTTGGCCGCCGACCCCTGCGGGTCGTGGCCGTTGGCCGCGATCGCTTCGAGAATGTGTTGCGCCTCCGCGGGCCGCTGCATCCGGACGTAGTAGTCCGCGAGCGCCAGCTTTCCGGTGGAGTCCGGAACCGTGTCCGCGACGACTTTCAGATAGGGTTCGGCCTTGGTCGGCTGCCGCAAGTCCATGTACAGGTACGCCATCGCGTAGTTGGCGGTCAGGTGTTTGGGCGCGATGGCAAGGGCCGCCTGGAACTCGGCTTCCGCCTGTGAGGCATGGCCCGTCACCCAGTAGAAGTACCCGAGCGACAGGTGAGCGTCGACCGACTTCGGGTCGACGAAAACCGCCGTCTTGAACGCGGCCTCCGCTTTCGCACGATCGCCCCCGATCATCTCCAGCATCCCCAGCCATCCGTACGTGCCACTCCGGCTGGGGTCGCTTTCAATCGAGCCGCGGATCGTCGCCACCGCCTCGTCGAGGTGGTGCAGGCCTGCGAGGGCGTTGGCCTCCAGGATGATGGCGTCGGTCGACTTCGGGTCGGCGGCCCGGGCCTTCTCGGCACGGCCTTTGGCGTCGTCCCACCGGCCGGCCGCGAGCAAGACCTCGCCGGCCCTGAGTTGGGCGCCGACGTCGTTCGGCTGGAGGTCGGCGGCGCGGATGGTCTCGCTGTACCCGTGCGGCAGGTCCCCCACGTCGAAATAGGCCTGGGCGAGCTTCGAACGGGCCTCGGCGAACCGGGGATCGATGCGTTCGGCGTTCAAATACTGGACGATCGCCTCGCGGTATTTCTGTTGCCGGACGAAGTCATCGCCGCTCCGGACGTAGTCCCGCTTGGCGACCTCAGGGTCCTTCCGACACCCGGCGATCCCGAGGGCCGCAAGCGCAGCGACGAGAACGCACGGCGCGCGCCGGTTCATGGGTATTCTCCAGGGGCAGAAGACAAACCAAGAGCGTACCAGAGCACTCTCCGTTGGGCAATCGGCCTTGTCGCTTGGCGCGCCGTCACTCGGAGACGCGGAGCGGAGAGTAAATTCTTCTAGAAAGTGACATTTTAGGTTGACTCTGTAGGCGGACCGTGCGATTTTGTTGCGTCTTCATGGGAACGGATCGCGAGGCCGCGCGGTACGAATTTTGTTACGGGTCCTGCCGGGCTTACGAAAACGCCAATGGGCGTTCGAAGCTTTCCGGGGGTCCGCGCCTCGTCGCATGAACCGGCGTCACGCTAACGTCGGCGAAATAGACAGTAAGTCTCTCAAAGGTAGGAGTTAAGTCGTGTCGTCATACCCGCGGCCACGCTACAGGTTTGTGCGCGCGGGGATGGCACGAAGGTTGATGTGGTGTCAACCGCACTCCGGAACCCCTCTCGGTGACGGAGGCGCTCCACAACGGCAGACGCGCTCCGCGAACGCGCAGAGAGACTGGTATGGCAACGCTCCTCGAGAGGAATATTGCGTCGATTGACAAGCGGCTGGTGCTGTTGGCCCCACCGCACGCGCCGGTCGCCAGCCTGTTTCCGACGTCCTTCTGCGTCGACCCTGCCCGCCACGACGAGCTGGTCGACCAGATGCAGCGCTTGCGCGGTCAGGTCTACTTGGACGATGGCGCGCTCAGACCGGAGCACCTGACCCCCGACGGCCGTCACCGCACCCGTGAAGACGAGCGGAGCTGGCATCTCCTCATGCTGGACCAGAAGCGCCGCGTGACCTCGTGTATCTGGTACCTGGAGCACGAAGCGCCGGCGTCGATTCACGAGCTGCGGGTTCGGGACTGTCCGCTGACGGCATCATCGGATGGCCGGCTTCGTGACGCCGTCCACGCCGAACTGGCGCGCGCGAAGGTTGAGCAGGTCCACTACTCGGAAGTCGGGGGGTGGGCGGTCGCGAAGAACAGCCGCTGCACCTCGGAAGGTCTCATCCTGATCTTGGCGACCTTCGGTCTCAGCAGGATTCTCGGTGGTGCGCTCGGCGTGGCGACGGCCACGGCCCGCCACTCGTCAGCCGCAATCCTTCAGCGGCTTGGCCTCTCGCGATTCGAGGTCCGCGGACACGCCGTGAAGCCGTACTACGATCCCCATTACGACTGCGAAATGGAAGTGCTGCGCTTCGACACGCGGCGGGCCAGCCCCAGGTATCACGATCTGGTCGAGCGGATGAAGCCCGGCTTGCGGAATGTGTCCGTCATCGGACGCTCGATCCAGCCGATCTTGGAAGTGGCCACAGCGGCCGAAGTCGCGGCCTGAGGCCCCTGCAGGCCTCCCGGCCTTCCCGGCTTCCAGCCTCCCCAGCTTCTGGCCTCCCAGGGCCTCCCGGTCATATGGCTGAACCGGCGGCGTTCAGTCGCGATCGCCGACGGATTGAAGCCAGACCTCGGTGTTGATCGGCATGATTTGATCTCATCCCTATGACGACCGGCCACGCGAGAATCTTGTTCATCGCCGAGGCCGTGACGCTCGCCCATGTCGGGCGCATGCTGTCGCTCGCTCAGGCGCTGGACTCGCGCGGGTACGAGGTCCTCGTGGCGAGTGATCCCCGATATCGAGCGGCCATTGGGGACGTCTCCGTGCCGATGTGCGACCTGCGCACGATCCCCAGCCGGCAGTTCTTCGAGGCCCTCGACGCCGGCCGCCCGATCTACTCGTGGCGCGACCTCGTGCGGTATGTCGACGACGACCGCCAGTTGATCCGGGCGCAGCGTCCCGACGTCGTCGTTGGCGATTTTCGGCTGTCGCTCGCGGCGAGCGCGCGCCTCGAAGGGGTCCCGTACGTCACGCTGACCAATGCCTACTGGAGTCCCTACGCCGCGATTGACTTCGTCGTGCCCGACATTCCGGCGACCCGGCTGCTGGGCGTCACGATTGGACAGCGGCTCTTCGATCTGGTCCGTCCCCTGGCGTTTGCCCACCACGCGGCGCCCGTCAATCGCATGCTGCGCCACTTCAAGCTCCCCCCGGGCCCGCGCGACCTACGGTACGCGTACACCGACGCCGATTACACGCTCTACTCCGACATCAGCGAGATGGTCCCCATGCGGCCCTTGCCGGGCCATCATCGGTTCGTGGGTCCGGTGCAATGGGCCCCGAAGCTGCCCGTGCCCACATGGTGGACCGAGATCCCGCGAACCAAACCCATTTTGTACGTTAACTTCGGCAGCTCTGGACGGGGAGAGCTCTTGTCGGCAATCCTTGGAGCGCTGGAGGCATTACCTGTGACGATTGTGGCCGCTACCGCCGGCCGCGTGGGGCTGGCGCGATCGGATCGGCATCCCTTTGTCGCAGACTATCTGCCTGGCGACGAGGCCGTTCGGCTCGCGTCGATCGTCGTCTGCAACGGCGGCAGCCCCGCCTGCTACCAGGCGCTCACAGCGGGCAGGCCGGTCATCGGGCTCCCTACAAATCTCGACCAGTACCTCAACATGTCCTTGGTCGAGCGCGGTGGCGCCGGGCGGTTGATCCGCTGGAGCAAGCGCCTTGGGCGCGACATCGTCGCTGCCGTCACCACGATGCTGGAGACTCCGTCATTCACGGCGCAAGCGAGGGTGCTCGAAGACCGGATTCAGCGGCAGTCCCCTATTCACTCGGTGCAAGAGGTCCTCGAGCATGCGGTGAGGACGCCATGGGCTGGCAGGAACTGACGACGAAGGAGTGGGACTGCATCGTCGTCGGCACGGGGATGGGCGGCAGCGTGCTCGGATTGATGCTCGCCAAGGCCGGGTGGCGGGTTCTTTTCATCGAACGGGGCCGGCATCATCTGCAAGACGTCGAGTCTTTGCGCGGCAACTACGCGGAGACGTTTTTCGACCCGAGTGATTTTCCCCAGGAAAAGCACGGCGAGTTGCTGTCCCACGCGGGACGCTACGGTGAGCCCCTGATCATTTCGAACAAGCCGCGGCCCTACCTGCACATTCCGTTCATTGGCAGCGGCACCGGCGGATCGACGGCGCTCTACGGGATGGCACTCGAGCGGTTCTTCCCGTCCGACTTCAAACCCGCAGCCGCGCACCCGTCTTCGGCCGTCAGACTTCCGGAAGAATGGCCGTTCTCCTATGAGGACCTCGAGCCTTATTACGGAAAAGCGGAACGGTTGTTCGGCGCCCGCGGCACGGTCGACCCGCTTCGGCCCAGCGGGGACGCCCCCGTGCTGGGAACTCCGCCGGTCTTGAGCCCATTGTCGGAGCTGGCGATTCGCCACTTCGAGTCCAAGCGACTGCACCCGTATCGGATCCCGATGGCGTGCGGCAACGTGCCCGACTGCGCGGTCTGTCAGGGGTACTTGTGTCCGAAGGACTGCAAGCGCGATGCGGCCACGGCGGCGTTGGTGCCGGCGATTACCGCGCACGGTGCCGGACTGCTGGATCGATGCACGGTCACCAGACTCCATGCCACGGCCGACCGCGTCGAGCGTGTCGTCTGTGAGCGCGACGGGCGCGCTTTCACCGTCACCGCGCCACTCGTCGTCCTGGCGGCGGGGGCCCTGAACACGCCGCGGATCCTGTTGTCGTCATCGAACGACCACTGGCCCACCGGACTGGGCAACCGATCCGGCCAGGTCGGGCGCAACCTCATGCGCCATTACACGGACCTCTATGCGGTCACTCTCGGGCCGGAGATGGACAATCGTCACAAGCAGATCGCCTTCAATGATTTCTACAACGGCCCGGGCGGCAAGCTGGGCACCGTTCAGTCGTTCGGCCGGTTGCCGCCCGCGTCGACACTTGCCGAGTCGGTGAAAGCAGACATCGCCAAGAGTGCCTTCCGGCGCGTCGTCCCGCTCTATCAGGTCGTCAAGCCGATTCTGAAGCGCGTGCTGGCGCGCATGGTCGACGCGAGCGTTGTGCTCGCCACCATCTGCGAGGACCTGCCGCACCCCGACAATCGCGTCCGAGTCGTCGATGGTCGTCTGCACCTGCGCTACACTATCGACGCGTACGACCAGGGGCGCATTGCGTCGCTGCGCCGCCTGATGAGGGAGGCGTTGTTGCCGCTTCGGTACCGCCTGATCAACCAGGCGGAGAATCCCGGTTTGCTGGCGCATGTCTGCGGGACCTGCCGCGCCGGCACGCTCCCGGCCGAGAGTGTGGTTGATCAGCACAATAGATGTCATGACCTCGAGAACCTGTACGTCGTTGACGCTTCCTTCTTTCCGTCGAGCGGCGGCACCAACCCTGCGCTGACAATCGCCGCGAACGCCATGCGGGTCGCCGATCACCTGCTGCGACGCCCGGCCGCGGCACGGTAATGCGCGCAGGGGACCCCAGCGTGTCGACCTACACGTGCACGATCTGCGACTATCACACCGAGCGACCGGACCCTGCCCAACTGGGCACGGCGCGCGGCAACACCGAGCGTTTTCGGCAGCAGCGATTCCACCTGTGGCAATGTCCGCAGTGCCGGAGTATCTTCAACACCGATCCGGCTGACTTTGCCGACATCTATCGGGAGTATCCGCTGAACAACCGGCGGCTCGACATCTTCGCGCGGGGCACGCTGCGAAATCTGCTGAAGCGACTAACGTCAGCGGGCCTGATGAAGTCCCATTCGATTCTCGACGTCGGGTGCGGCGCCAATGCCGTGCTGATCCAATTCCTGCAAGAGCGCGGATTCGGCGACGTGACCGGCTTCGATCCCTACACAGAGCAGTACCGCGTGCACCCGGCGCCGCGTCAGTTCGACTGCGTGATCGTCAATGACGTCATCGAACACGTGCCGGCCCCGCGGCAGTTCGCCGTCGAGTGCGCGGCCCTCGTCAAGCCCGGCGGGTTGCTGTATTTCGGGACCGCCGACACCGAAGGCGTCGACATGGCGAATCTCGAGCCCGAGCTGATGCGGCTGCATCAGCCCTTTCATCGGGTGCTGTTCAACCAAGCGAGCCTGGAGTCGATCGCGCGCGGCACCGGCCTGCAGATCGTCGCGACGTATCGCCGGTCCTACATGGACACCCTGAGGCCGTTTTCGAACTACCGCTTCCTGAACGAATTCAGCGCCGCGCTCGGCCACGTCGTCGACCGGTCGTTGTCGCCCGATGCCGGAAAGATCGTCATGAAGCGGCCGCAGCTGCTCTTCTTTGCCTTCTGTGGCTACTTCGTGCCGTGCGCCTACGAGCCGGCCCTGGTTCTGCGGAAAAGCGCATGAGCTTCGCGTCGCTATCTGCGACGTAGCCGCAATGTCCGGCGAAGCTGCGCTGACGGGGATGTCGTGACCACGGACCTGCCCGTGCTCGGCGACGGCACCCGATTCACGCTGCGACGGTGTATTGGCGCTGGCGCGAATGGCATCGTCTACGACGGGTACGATCGCAAGCGCCACGCGGCGGTCGCCATCAAGATGCTGAGGCAAGCGACGCCACAGAGCCTCGTCCACTTCAAGCGCGAGTTCCGATCCCTCGCGAACCTCGAGCATCACCCGAACCTGGTCCAGTTGTATGAGCTGCTTTATCTCGAGGGCCAATGGCTCATCACGATGGAACTCGTCGTCGGCGTTCACGTGCTCGACTGGGTGCGGCCACCCGTCGGTCCATCGGCGGCGGTCGACTTGGCGGTCGTCGCCAACGAGGCGACCCGAGCGCACGACGAGCCCTGGCCTGACGAGGCCCGCGTGCACGCTGGCCTGTTGCCAGCGCTCGATCCGGCTCGCCTTCGCTCGGTCCTCCACCAGCTCTGCGCTGGGGTCGCAACCCTTCACCGCGCAGGCAAGGTGCATCGAGACATCAAACCCGCCAACGTACTGGTCACTGCTGAGGGCCGCGTGGTGATTCTGGACTTCGGCCTCGTGCTCGAAGTCATGGACGACGGTCAGCGCGAGGGAGGCGGAACGCCCCTGTACATGGCGCCCGAACAGATGACCGGCCACGCGGTGCCGGCGAGCGACTGGTACGCAGTCGGCGTCCTGCTCTGTCAGGCCTTGACGGGCCGGTTGCCGTTTCACGGTTCCGTGTTCGAGATGATGGCTCAGAAGAATTCGGCCGATGCTGGAGACTCCGTCGGGTTGGCGGATGCTGAGCCGGGGGACCTCGCCCTCCTGAGCCGCAATCTGATGAGCCCGCGTCCAGGACTGCGCCCGGCGTTCGCTGAAGTGCTCGCCGCCGCAGGCGTCGCGCCCGACGCCTGGGGCGACGATCCGCCGACCACGCCGAAGCTAGTGGGCCGGGAGAGAGAGCTGCACCGCCTTCGCGACTGCCTGGATCTCGTCCGGATCGGCAAGGCCGTGATCGTACGCGTCCGCGGAGAGTCTGGCTTCGGCAAGACTGCCCTGACTGGCGCGTTCGTCGAGTCCACGAAACGGTTCCGCGACGCCTTGGTGATGCAGGGCCGTTGCTTCGAGCGGGAGTCGGTCCCGTTCAAAGCCCTCGACAGTGTGGTCGACGACCTGGCCCGCTTTCTCAGGCGATTGCCGGACGCCGACGTTGAGGCTCTCCTGCCCCGAGATCCGCGTGCGACGAGCCGGCTGTTCCCCGTCCTTGATCTGGTCGCGCCGATTCGGCGCGCACTGTCGCGAGAGCCCGAGGACAGCGACGTGATTCAGCGACAGCGCGCCGGTCTCGCAAGCCTGCGGGAATTGTTCGGACGCATCGCCAACCGCCGAACCCTGGTTGTGCACATCGACGATGCACACTGGGGAGACGCTGATAGTGCCAACGCGCTCATCGAGGTCTTGCGGCGCCCCGACTCGCCGCCGATGATGGTGCTGCTCAGCGGGCGGATAGACGGCGATCACGAGCGATTCCTTGAGGCCCTTGCGCCCGAGAATCCTGCGCTCGCGGGCATTCACGTCGAGGACCTGCTGCTGACCGCCTTGGACGAGGCGGCGGCGGCAGACTTGGCGGGTCAGCTGCTGCCCGCACAGGGGCAGGCGCGTGTTGACAGGATCGCCCGGGAGGGCGCCGGCAACCCATTTCTGATCGGTGAGCTGGCTCGAGAGGCCCAGTCGGGCGGAGATGCCGATGTTTCCCTCGAAGCGCTCGTCACGAGGCGTTTGGCTCGACTCTCCGCGGAGGCGCGCAAAGTCCTGGAAGTCAGCGCCCTCGCCGGCCAGCCGCTTCCGCTGGAAACGATCAAGCAGGCGGCGGACATCTCGGTCCTCGATACGTCCGTGTTGGACGAACTCCAGCATCTCCACCTCGTCCGCACGACCGACTTGGAGGGCGCCCCCGCGATTGACTGTTATCACGACCGGATCCGGCAGGCCGTCATCGGTAATCTGACCGCCGAGGGCGTGGTCGCGAAGCATCGCGAGTTAGCCCGCGCGCTCGAGGCCACGGGCGGTCCGGCTGAAGCATTGGCCGCGCACTTTCACGAGGCCGGTGACATGGAGCGGGCCACCCGGTACGCGCTCAAGGCGGCCGACCAGGCGTCTCGCCTCTTGGCGTTCGAACGGGCGGTCCGCCTGTACAAGATGGTGCTTGCCAGCCTTCCAACTCATGACGCCAGAGGGCGGAGGGAGGTGCTGGTCAAGCTGGGCGAGGCGCTCGCCAACGCCGGGCTCGGGTACGAGTCAGCGAAGACGTACCTCGAGGCAGACGCGCTGAGCGCGGGCCAAGACCAGCTCGAAGTTCGCCGGTTGGCGGTTCACCATCTGCTCGCCACCGGACACTTTGACGAAGCCATTCCCGTCGCCAGCACGCTGCTCCGAGCCATTGGCCTGCGCATGCCGGTGTCTCGCTTGGGGACCCTGCTGGCGTTGGCGCGCTGTCGCATTCAACTCCGGCTACGCGGCCTCGAGCTGCGGCGCGGATCGCCCTCGACGACATCCGCAGCATCGCTCGTGCGGGCGGACACCTGCTACTCACTCGCGCTCGGGTTGGGCATCGTGGACACGCTGCGCGGTGCTGTGTTTCAGACGCGGCACACGTTGATGGCGCTCCGAGCCGGCGAACCGTTTCGAGCGGCGCGGGCGCTGGCGAGCGAGGCCGGGTTTCGGTCCATCCGCGGACCGAAGACTCAGCCGGACGTGAGTCGGCTGTTAGATCGCGCTCGGAAACTGGCCGCGGAATCAGCACAGCCGTATGCCGCCGCCATGTGCTTGATGGTCGAGGGCATCGCGGCCTCCGAGTGGGGCGAGTGGGCTCGATCGCTCGAAAGGAGCGATGAAGCCATCAGGGCGTACAGGGTCTGCGCGGGCAGCCGCTGGGAGCGCGTGACGGCCAATCTCTTTGCCCTGTTTGCCCTGTACAACCTGGGCGAGTGGCTGGACCATCGTCAGCGCAGCGTGCGGCTGGTCGATGAGGCTCGACAGCGCGGAGACCTGTACGCAGAAACATCCCTGTCGCTCTTTGCGCACGCACGCCTCCTCGCAGACGACGATCCGGAAGGTGCCGAGGCGGAGGTCCGTCAGGCCATTTCTCGCTGGAATAATCGAACCTGGGACGTTCAGCAGTTTTGGCTCGCCTACGGCTATTGCGAAATCGATTTGTACCGCGGCCGTGTCTCCGAAGCGAGCCATCGCGTTGAGAGAATGTGGCCCACGTTGCGGGGATCGCTTCTGCTCAGAGTACAGCCGGTCCATGTATTCGCCCACTACCTTCGGGGAAGATGCGCGGTTGCCGCGGCTGTAGGCGGCGACTCGCGGGCTCTGGCGGCGGCGGACAGATACGCTCGGGCCATGGAACGGCATCATGTGACCTGGGCGACGGCCTTTGCGGACATCATCCGGGCGGGTATCGCCGGCGTCACTGGCAACGCGAACGAGGTCACCGCGCGGCTCGAGGCGGCTCGGGTTGGATTCGTCGTGTCGGCGATGCGCCCGTGGGTGGCGGCAGTGACTCGATGTCAACCGGCGCCTCAATCGTCCGCGGAGGAATCGACGCGGCCAAATTGGTTCGTGACACAGGCGGTGCGGGACCCGCAGAGTCTCACACGCTTGCTCGTTCCGGGAATCCAGAAGGGATCGTGAAAACAGACTGGTCCCCAATGTGAGCTTGATTTGAGGCCCGGCGCGCCTCAGACTAGCGCCCAGAGATCTTAGCCACAATGCCCGAAGTCCCGCGGGATTTTTACCGCACAGCGTTCTCGCGAAACCTCGGCCTCGTGAGCGAGGACGAGCAGCAGACGCTTCGCCGATCGTGTGTGGCCGTGGCGGGCGCCGGGGGCGTCGGCGGTTTGCACCTGCTGGCCCTGACGCGGATGGGAGTGGGTAAGTTCCACCTGGCCGACTTCGACACCTTCGAGTACACCAACTTCAACCGCCAGTTCGGCGCCATGGTCGACACGGTCGGTCGCAAGAAGATCGATGTGATGAAGGCGATGGTGCAGGCCATCAACCCCGAGGCCGAGGTCGTGCTTTTCCCCGAGGGCGTCCAGCCGGACAACGTGGCCCGGTTTCTGTCGGGCACCCAGGCGGTCGTCGATGGCATCGATTTCTTTGCATTCGATCATCGCCGCATGCTGTTCAACGAAGCCCGCCGCGCCGGCCTTCACGTGCTGACGTCCGGGCCGGTCGGGTGGGGCGCGACGCTGCAGATTTTCTCCCCCACCGGGATGAGCTTCGACGAGTACTTCGGCATGCGCGACGACATGACCGAGTTCGAGAAGTTCGTGGCCTTTGCCGTTGGCATCGCGCCGGCCGTGCTGCACCGGAAGTACATGGACATGTCGAAGATTAAGGTGTCCGCGGCGCAGGCGCCGGTCGTGGCGGCCGGGTGTCTGCTGAGCAGTGCGCTCATCGCGACCGAGACGACGAACGTGCTCCTCAGGCGCCGACCCGTGAAGGCGGTGCCGCACTACTTCCAATTCGACATGTATCTGCAGGTCTACCGAAAACGGTATCTGGCCTTCGGGGCTCGAAACCCACTTCAGGCCCTCAAGCGGTCCATCCTCCGGCGAACGATGAAGCACTTGGCAGGGGGCCAGAAACTCCCGGGCAAACTCCCGGGCAGTTAGCCGCCGGCACAAATGGCTGTCGACCGCGAGGCGATCCGCCGGATGCTCGAGTGCGGCGCGAAGGCGCCGTCCGGCGACAACCTGCAACCGTGGACGGTCGTCGTTGACGAGGATTCGATCCACTTGTCGGTCGACCGGTCGCGCGACAGATCGCTCTATAACTTCGAAGGCCGTGCCAGTTTGATTGCGCTCGGCGCGATGATTGAGAACCTCACGCTCGCCGGCCGCGAGTACGGAGTCGGCGTGGACACGACACTGTCGGTGGACGGACCGACGCTCGTCTCCGCCCGCCTGTCGCTCAGGCCGGCCGAAACCGGTCCCGATCCGCTGTTTTCGGCCGTGGCTCGCCGATGCACGAATCGAAAACCTTACGGGACGGCCCCGCTCGAGGCGGCCGTCGCCGAGAAGCTGCGGGCCTGCGTTGCCGGGGATTCTGCCGCCGACCTGCGCCTCATCGAGGACAGGAGGGACATGCTCCTAGTGGCGCGCGCCGCCAGTCTCAACGAACGGCTCCTCTTCGAGATCCGAGCGCTGCACGACCGGTTCTATGAGTCGGTCCGCTGGACACGGGCCGAGGCAGAGGCCACGCGGGATGGGTTGTACGTCAAGACGCTCGAACTCGGCGCGATGGCGGGGCCCTTCAAGGCGTCGCGGTCCTGGGGGACCGTGCGGCTGACCAACCTTCTGGGTGGAAGCCGGCTGGCGCGCGGCCACTCGTTTCAGACCTTCATGCGGTCGGCAGCCTTCGTGTTCCTTCAAGCGTCGAAGGTGTCGGGGGTGTCGGCGGTGTCGGGGGTGCCCGGGGAGGTTTGGGTGCGCGGCGGTCGGCTCATTCAGCGCTTCTGGCTCACCGCCACGTCACTGGGTCTCAACGTGCAACCGATGACCGGAATGCTCTGCCTCCTGCCCTATGCCCGAGTGGATGCCCCCGAGATTCCTTTCGCTTGCCGAGAAGTCATCGCCCAGGCAGAAAAGCTGTTCAGAAAGGCTCTTCCCCTGTCGACGGACCTGGCTCCGCTGATGCTCTTCCGGGTAGGCGAGGGGGCGGCGCCGACGACGACTGCCCTACGCAGGGCGATCGACATGGGCCGCCGACAAGTAAGACCATAGTCTTCAGCGCGGCGGACTTCACTTCTTGGTCCGCCCTATTCCTCTCAAAATACAGTGGTTCCATGGGCTTTGATGGCTGGCCTCCCGATTGCACATGTAGCGGACGCTGGAAGATTCCTAGCTGGGTGTGGCATCAGTTGGATGCGAAGTTCGTTGGGAGGGTGCGATGAGTATGAGCAAGTATCTAATGGTCTTGACGGCAAGTGCGGCGGTGGCGCTCGGTTCGGCGGCCACGGCGCAGGCCTCGACGGTCCTTTTCAATCCGGCGGGCACGGGTTCGACTGGCGCAATTTCGATCGACGTTCTCGACCCGGGTCCGGGTAACAGTCTGTCAACCCTAAATGGGAGTTCCACTGTCGGTACGACTGGCACACTGCTGTTCCAGGCCAACCTCGATGGCGCTCTGTTGGGCGGAACCACTGTGTTCTCGAATGGCACCGGCGGCCATTTCTTCACCTTCGCCGCGAGCTTTAACGAGACCCTGACAAACAACACGGGTGGGACGCACCCGACCATTGTGTTCGGACCGACAGGCGGGTCGACCAACGGTACGTTCGATATCTATGCCCAGACCGCCCTCGGCAACGACTTGACTGGCACCGGCTTTACCAGCCCCGGCACGCTGATTTTGTCGGGCACGTTGCTCAACAATAACAATTTCTTCGGCAACTTCACCGCGAATACGACCAACATTGGGGCGCTCGACCAGTTCGGCACGAACAACTACCCAACGGTCAGTTCGGTGAGCGGCACTGGCGGCTTCCAGGCTCAGATACAAATCACATCGGCAAACGCGGGTTATTTCCCGGGCTTGGTGCCCGGCCAGGTTTTCATCTTCGCGACGACGGACCAGAATCTGCCGTTCGTGACGGCCAACCCATCGGCGTGCTTCAGCTCGAATGCGGTGACGGCCTGTGATACCGGCGGAGCCGGTACGCCAAACGTCGGATCGATCAATGGCCTCGGTACGGACACGATGCTTCAGACCGACGCTAATCTGTCCTTCGTCGGCGTCGTTCCAGAGCCTGCGACCCTCTCCCTCCTCGGCCTCGGTTTGCTGGCCGGCGCGGGTCAGATCCGGAAGCGGTTCGGCCGGAAACAGAAGTAATCGGCCCTCTTTTCACACTGATTCACCCCAGCACGCGGGCGAGGCCTCTGGCCTCGCCCGCGTCTTTTTTGTACGGGGTCTGGCCCCGATGGCGTAAGCCGGGCCTGACCCCCTGCACGATCGAAGCGTCTGGCCCCGCTGGCGTAAGCCGGGCTTGACCCCCTGCACGATCGAAGCGTCTGGCCCCGCTGGCGTAAGCCGGGCCTGACCCCCTGCACGATCGAAGCGTCTGGCCCCGCTGGCGTAAGCCGGGCCTGACCCCCTAAGACGTTCGATAGGGCCGCCATCACGGCCCCGCTTGGCGTGGGTTCTCTAGGCCGAAGTCGGAGCCGACCCGACGATAGCCCGCAGCGCTTTGACGTCGTCCCTCGTGGCGAGCTTGGGATCGATCCTTTCAGCATTGTCCAGCTCCACCTTCGCGGTCGCCTTGTTCCCGAGGGCCGCATGGACCACGGCGACGTGAAAGAGGATCTCCGCGTCGTTGGGCCGTCCGGCTGACGCGCTTTCGAGAAGGGGCCTCGCCGCGGCGTCGTCGCCTAGCAGGTGCTCCACCCATCCGAGCGTGTCGGCCACGGCCGGCGACGGGTTCACGCTGTACGCGCGTTTCGCGAAGATCAACGCGTCCTTCGGGTTGTTGGCGTGAACGGCGAGGTCGTAGGCCAAGTTATTGAGTGTCAATGGGTTGCCCAAGGCCGAGTAGGCCTCGTCGAGCGGCGATGGTTCCATTCCTAACGTCGTCCGGGTCTGCTGGGCGGTGTTGGCCAGGATTCGGCGGTAGCGGTCGATGGCCTTATCGTAGTCGCCTCGCGCATCGTAGATGGCCGCCAGTCGCCCCTGAAGGCTCACCAGGCGCGGCTCGAGCTCGGTGGCGCGCACCCAAAGCCCTTCGGCCTCGGCACTATGGCCTGCCGCAGCCGCGACGTTGCCCTTGAAGCCCAACCTGATGGCGTCGACGTTGAGACCGCCCTTTGAGGCCAGCGCGATCTCGCGAGTGGAAAAAATTGGCGGAAAGCCGGTATCAGGATCGATAGCAGGGGTCGCGTCAGAGGACGCAAGCTGGCCGCTCGAGAACGGCGCGCACAACGGATCGCCGATCACCACCGTCTGCCAGCTCAGGAAGGGCATGGCGAGGTAGAACGACTCGGCCAGGTTGAAGCCCGCCAAATAGGCGGGAAACAAAATCTGAGGCCGGACCGTGCCGTCGAGAAACGGCTCGGACACGTGCGCGGAGACCCCCGTGATGCCGTCGCGGATGAGGTCGCCGGCGAGCGACTGCGAGCTGCCCATCCATTGCGGCCCGCCGGTTGGCGGGCTCGGGGCCCACGTCGCCGGCGGTTCTTGGAACGTTCGTCCATCGGTGCTCACGAACATGCCGCCGATGGCGCCGGGCGCGAACGCCAGGCCGAACCGCCGCAACTGATTGGACGGATCGTTCGATCCCCACGAGTAGTAGCCGATGACTGGCCCTGACGCTTTCGCGAGCGCGCGGGTGCCCTCGAGAATGACACGATCGCCCGCGCCGGCCTTGCGGAGCCGATCGGCGGTCTGGTCCAGCCAGAAGTCGCCGCCGCGGTCGATGAGTGTCGCTTTCTCGTCGAGCACGATGCTGCCTGCGGTCGTCGGCGCCGCGCCTCGATCGATGAGCTTCACGACATCGTCCACCGTGAAGCCGTCGAGCCGCGTGACCAGGTAGAGATCGCTGAGCGTGCGGGTGAAAGGCTTCGCATCGGCGATTGGCTTGTCGCCAAGAAAATAGGGATTCTCGACACGGCCGCCGACGGGGATGTCCAGGCCGAGCAGCTTACGGTAGAGCAGGGTCAGCTCCGAGTCGACGCTGGCGGTGGTGCCTTGAAGGCCTCCGGTGCCGAGGATGCGGAGCGGAACGCCCTTGGTCAGAACCAGGAACAGGACCTGGTCCTGCAAGTGGCGCTTCGTCAGGGCTACCGCAATGGGGGCCTCGATGGCCCGGTTGTAGTCCAGGCGCTCGATGGTTTCGGCCGCCGGCCCCGTGGCATTGATCGTGAGATGGACGATGTGATCTGGCCGGACAGCCCGTTTCCGTGCGTAGTACTCGCCGATTTGCGTCGACGCCGGGCTCGCGTCGTTGATGACGAGCAGCAGGTTATCTGGAGTTTGGGCTCTGGCGGCTGCCGGAACGAGGCAGGCGAGGCCGAGAATCGCGAGCCGAAGCCCCGAGAGACTGTGGCGCAGTCGGCAGAGGCGGATTCCCGAGTCCATTAAACCTGAGAATACAACTTGGCGGGTCAGTTCCACACGAGGGGTGCTTCGGGCCCCCCGCGGGTGTGGATCGAGCGAAGGCAGGCCGCTAGGACTCGACCTGCGACCTCTGGGACATAAAGGACGTCGGGGCCTCGGTCTGGCCGGGGCCGCCGTGGTTGCCGTTGCTGTGATTGCCGCCTTGGTACGTGTGGCCATCCACCGTATCCAGCTTGATGACGAAGCGAATAGGGAATATCTCGGCCAAGGCGGACACGGCCTTCAGGATGCCTGGGGCGAGATGGTTCTCGTCTTCGGCCGTGAGCGTCGAGATGAAGCGAATGTTCACGGCTGTATTTCTCAGCAATCCCCGTTCCCAATTGCTCTCGTCACATGGGCACGGTTCAGCGACGTTTTTGCAACGTCCGTTAGGCTTGTCTGTCGGATGGCTGACATTAGTCGGCCGCCCTAGGAAGAGTCTGACTAAAACTGTAATTTCACCATGCGGCTGGATACAAAGTAGGCGCTGACAGGTTCCTTGTGGCCGGAATGGCAGGTCCCGAGGAAGCGCGGGCTGGTGGGGCCGGGTTGACCCTCAGGCGACGTTGGAGATGCTCTGGAAGCCCCTCGGCTCGGCCATCCGAAGGGAAAGGGCCTCGAGGACGTCCCGAGCGTCCGCGTTCCTCGACAGGCAGAGCGTGAGCACGGTTGGGCGCTGGCCGGCTAACCGCAGCTGAATCCACAGGTTCGCGCCCTGCTGGACGACGCTGAACACCTCGAGCTGCCATCGCGCGTCGGCCGTGACGAAGTCATGACCGTCGAGCGCCGCAAAGATTCGGTGGCAGCGCTCGGAGAGAGCAGCCGTGTGGGATCTCGGCGCCATGCCCTGTGGCGATGCAAATTTATCGCCACCACGACATGACGATTCCAGGCGGTCGGAGGTAATGGACCCACTCTTCTGTCCTTCAGTTCCGCTGACAGACTGTCAAAAATCGCGTTGGCGGGAGATGTAGCCTCGCCGGAAGCCCTCCTTGACACGCCAAGCGGGAGCCGCCCTTGACACTCCGAGGCTGAGTGACGAGCCGACGCGCCACTGCGCGAAGAGACCCTGCAGGCACCTGGAACGCGGTATTAAGTCCCCGGCCAGGTTGATTGTCGCTGCCTTTCGGCTGGCGACAGATTTAGTGGCTGTCGCTGCAAGTCATTTTGATTCAGGCATTAAGCTGCAGTCAGTCCCCCCAGGCTAGTGTCCCTCTGCCTTGCACGCTCGTTGCACGGTGGTAGGCCCGGAAGTTTGGCCGTTGCGCTCGGTCTCGGGTCCGAGAACGGCAGCCCACTGTTTGGTGTTTTCTAACCAGGGAGATTGAGCGCATGAAGTATCTGAATCGCCTATTGGTCGGGTTGGCGACGACGGGGTTGATGCTATCGGCCCTGGCCGGCTCGGCAAACGCGACGCCGTTGACGTACGCGGGCGTCTGCCCGCAGACAAACGGCCACGCGGTGGCCGGTTCGCCCATCCAGGGCGGCACCGGTAACGCCACGGATTGCAATTTGCTGATCGTGTTCAACGCCGACGGCTCGGTTTCTACGACGTCGGGACCCCAGACGACATTTGAAGGCATCGATGACGCGCTCATCGGCGTCGTCAACAACTCCGGGCATACCATCACGAGTTTCACGCTCACAGGTGGCAGCGGTGGCGATGTGTTCGGATTCGAAGGCGACGGCATCGATCCTTACCTGTGTCCGGCGTCGGGGACTTGCGTGGGGTCGAGCTTCAGCATCGCCCCGAATTCGAGTGATGCGGCCAATGGGGACACCGGATACGGCGGCCCCTTGGCGTTTTTCACCGGCATCAACGCCATCACGTTGAACTCTGGCACCGTGAACATCGGGTTTGGTGGATTGGTCACCGGAACGGGCAACGTCGATTGTTCGCCGCTTTCGCCTGGTACGAACCACAGCGCCACGGGCAGCCCATGCAACTCGACATATTTCTCTCTCGAAGGACCGGCGGATTTGAATACGACCGTCGGAACGGTGCCCGAGCCGGCAACGATGACGCTCCTCGCGACCGGCTTGGCGTATAGGCTCCTGCGTCGGCGCAAGCGCCAATCGTAAGCATGCGTAGGCTCGGGCTCGGGCGCTGATGGCGAGCGTGCTCCCTGCTCGCCGTCATCGCCCGGTCATTCGAGCGACGCCAGGTCGATAACGAACCGGTACCGCACGTCGCTCGCCAGGATTCGCTGCCACGCCTCGTTCACCTGCTGAATCGAGATGACCTCGATGTCAGCCGGCAATCGATGGTGGCCGCAGAAGTCCAGCATCTCCTGCGTCTCCGCAATGCTGCCAATGGCCGAACCCGCCAGCCGCCGGCGGGCGTGAAGCAGGGGTTGCGCCGCGAGCGGAACCGGCGCTTGCGGAATGCCCACGAGCACCATCGTGCCGTCGAGTCGCAGCAAGTCGAGGTACTGGCCCCAGTCGATGGCGACCGACACCGTGTTGATGACCAGATCGAACGTCTGCGCCAGCCTCGTGAAGACGTCCGGCTCGCTCGAGACATGGAAATGGTGCGCGCCGAGGCGCATCGCCTCGTCGCGTTTCCGCGGCGTGTGGCTGAACACCGCGACCTCCGCGCCCATGGCGTGCGCGATCTTCACGCCCATGTGACCGAGTCCCCCGAGCCCGACGATGGCGACCCGCGTGCCGGGGCCGGCCTTCCAGTGCCGGAGCGGCGAGTAGAGCGTGATGCCCGCGCAGAGCAGCGGCGCCGCCGCATCGAGCGGCAGAGTCGCCGGCATCCGTAGAACATAATTCTCGTCGGCCACGATCGCCTTCGAGTACCCGCCCATCGTCGGCGTGACCCCGTCGCGCTCCCGCCCGTTGTAAGTCAGGGTCGGCGTCTCTACGCAGTATTGCTTGAAGCCGGCTTTGCAGT